>Ga0256846_1000035_pt1 | contig 55579 bp, 47 predicted proteins | sample TevniametaG_FD_189098 | JGI IMG/M metagenome (GOLD analysis project Ga0256846, IMG submission 189098) | Tube worm associated microbial communities from hydrothermal vent at the East Pacific Rise, Pacific Ocean - Tevnia | ecosystem: Host-associated > Annelida > Integument > Unclassified ...
AATCATGCAGCCCCCGCACTGTATTATTATAGCATAATCGGTAATTTTGCCGGGAATATTATTAAGTCCCGATACAATCTCAAAACTCAACTGCTTGCCTGTAAAATTGGTAAGCCAGCGAGGTATTTTCACTCTGCCAATGTCGTCGCAAGATACTTGATGAGTGCACGATTCAAGAATAAGAATTTTATCGCCGTCGTTTAATTCTGACAGATGCGGAGTTCCTTTCAGATAGTTTTGAAAATCGCCTTTGTAGCGAGCAAGCACTGTGCTGAAACTTGTTAGCGGAATATGGTTAGGAACCGAAGCACCGGCTTTTAAAAACACCTGACTGTCGCAAATAACAAGTGATGGTTCGGGCGAAAGTTTTTTCAGTAAACTGTCAACTTCACGCTCTTTACAAACAATGGCAACGGCATCGTTGTCGAGAATATCGCGAATTGCTTGCACTTGTGGTAATATTAATCTTCCTTCGGGAGCTTCGGCATCAATGGGAGTTATCAATAATACAAGGTCGCCTGCCGATATTATATCGCCAACCAATGATTTAGAAAGGTATGCAGTTTCAGGAATACCTTTTTTTATGGCAGATATAAGTAAGTCTGCTGAATAATTATTGTCAATAGTGCTAAAGTTAAAAGGTTCAATATTGTATTCAAGTTTTAGTTGTTCGGCTAAATCGTAGTTGAGAATTGATATATCGGCTTTGTTGTGAATAAGCAAAAAAGGGACATCATTTTTTTTAAATTCTGCAATAATTTTTTCTTCGGGTTCACCAAAATTATTTTCGGTAAAAATTAAAAGTCCGAAATCAATGGTTTTAATAGTATCAATACTTTTTTTTATTCTTTTTAAACCAAGTTTTCCCACATCGTCAATTCCGGCTGTATCAATAATAACAACGGGACCTACTCCGGGTATTTCCATACTTTTTTTTACAGGATCGGTAGTTGTGCCGGCAATGTCGGATACTATTGCCAAATCTTGCCCCGACAGTAAATTTATCAGTGAGCTTTTACCGTTGTTGCGTCTGCCGAAAATTCCTATATGAGGTTTCGATTCTTTTCCCATTGCCATAATCTTTTACGCAAAGTAACGGATTATTATTAAAATAATAAATGACCAAACTCATTATCAATATTTTTTTATAAATTTATTGTCTAAATTATTTAATATTTAAACTTGTGAGAAAACTACTTTTTTTAGTGTTAATTTTAGTATTTAATACTATAACTGCGACGGCAGGCAGAAAAAACAAAAAATCAGATAATATTGAAGAAATAAGGAGTAAATATACTGTTAGCCCGTTTTTTTTATATGAAAATCCAAAATTATCAATAAGGAATTTAATAAACGACCGTAGTAATATAATTTATAAACCCAATGTAAATGGTAGTTTTGGGGTAAAGTTGGGATATAAAAAATTTAGCATAGCTTTGGCTTTTAAACTTCCTCAAACGAATGTTTACGGGAATACAAAAACAAGTAAGATAGGTGTTGATATTCAGGGTAAGAATATAGGATTTGCTGTTTTTTACAATTCCTACAAAGGTCTGTATCTTGATAATTATAATCACTTTTCCGGGCATGAGTTGATTTTACGTCCTGATATTAAATATTATGCTACCGGTTTTTATTCAACAATTGATTTTTCAAAGGATTTTTCAATGAAGGCAGCGTTTGCACAAACAGAACGACAAAAACATACAGCAGGTTCATTTATGCTTATGGTAGGAGATAAGTTTACGAGAGTAAGAGCAGACTCTTCATTTATATTGCCGGAAGAACAAGAATGGTATGGTGATACAAAAGATATTACAGCAACAAATACTAATAATATAAGGTTTACACCGGGGTATGGTATGTCTTTTATTTTTGAAGAATATTTTAGTGTTACAGCAGTTTTGTTTACAGGATTCGATTTTCAACTTAATTTTTACAAGAAATCAGGAAAAACAAAACTAAGAGCAAATTTCCCGTTTTATAGTCAAGGCAGGCTTGCCGTAGGTTACAACAAGGATGAGTGGTTCTGTAATTTAATTTATACTATTGATATGAATTATATTAAGTTTACTGATTCTCGTTTTAATATTTATAATAATTATTTTAAGATAAGTGTAGGGAAACGTTTTGGCTCATATTAAGGTAGAAATTGTATGCGATTTGATATATATTTTAAAGCTCTTATTTTAATATTGGCAGAAAAGATTATTTTTGAGTTATATATCTATAAAAATTGATAAAAAGTGTTTTTGTTAAATCAAAAACAATATTTTTGTATTGTTAATTAATAATTTAAACTAAATTGGAAAATACTCCTTTTTTATATCAGGTAATATTAACAGATATTAATATTATCTTTTTGCCGTTGACAACTACATTAGTATTTGGTATTATTCTTTCTGTTGTATTGCTGTTTTTGTCTGCTCTTGTGTCAGGCTCTGAAGTAGCTTTTTTTTCACTTACACCAAATGATATTGAGAATTTAAAAAACAGCAAATCGAATGTGGCAAAAACAGCACTTAAACTTCTTGAATCTCCACGTAAATTGTTGGCTACCATATTAGTGTCAAACAATTTTATAAATATAGCCATTGTTATTCTCTCTACTTATTTAATGAATTCGTTGATAAATTTCGGAGGTTCACAAATTATAGGATTTATCATTCAAGTTGTTTTAATTACATTTTTACTGTTGCTTTTCGGTGAGATTATCCCTAAAGTTTATGCCAATAAATATTCAAGTAAATTTGCATTGTCAATGGCTATTCCTTTACAAGTACTGTCATTTTTGTTTAAGCCGGTAACAAGTATATTAGTTTCATCGGCTCGATTTCTTGATAAGTATTTTAAAAAGAAGCAAAGTTTTTCAATTAATGATTTATCAAGTGCTTTGGAAATTGCTTCCGACGGATTAGATGAAGAAAAAGAGATATTAAAAGGTATTGTAGAATTTGGAAATACTGAGGTGTCTGAAATAATGCGACCACGTGTTGATGTGCTGGCTATTGATATTTCATCTTCATTTTCTGATGTTTTAAATAATATTGTTGATGACGGATATTCGCGAATACCTGTTTTCGACAAATCGTTTGACGATATTAAGGGTATATTATATATTAAAGATTTATTGCCGCATATTCAAAAAAAGAATAATTTTCATTGGCAATCGTTAATTCGTCCGCCATATTTTATTCCCGAAAAAAAGAAAATAAACGACCTTCTCGAAGAGTTGCAAAAGAAGAAAATACATATGGCAATTGTGGTTGACGAATACGGTGGAACATCAGGAATTGTTACTATGGAGGATATTATTGAAGAAATAGTAGGTGATATTTCGGATGAATTTGATGAAGATGAAGTTAATTTTTCAAAAATTAATAAAGACAACTTCCTTTTTGACGGTAAAATATTATTAAACGATTTTTATAAAATTGTTGATGCTGATAACTCTGTATTTGACGATATAAAAGGTGATGCCGATACCTTGGCGGGACTAATACTTGAAATCAAAGGTGAATTTCCCAAACTATACGATAAGATAGTTTATAAACAATTCACTTTTACCATTGAAGAAATTGATAAACGGCGAATAGTTAAGATAAAAACTACTATCGACAGGTAATTTATTTTACGTGGTTTGCCCGAATTTGAAATATGCCGGATTTACAGCTCCGATGTTACCGAAAGACAACTTGCCGAACAAAAAATACGACTGCAAAAAAAGCACATAGACCAAAGTATAAGTTATACACAGCGAATACAGCAAGCAGTATTATCGGCAGAAAATATTTTAGAACAAACTTTTATAAATTGGAAAGGTGATAATAATCAGATAGATGATATATTAGTTATGGGATGTAAGGTGTAATTAAATGATTTTTGTAACGTTTTTATGTTGAATGTTTTTAAATTTGCCGTATAAAAAATTATTATAATTATGTTAAAAAGGATATTTCCGATAATTGTATTTGCCTTTGTTATAGTATCGTGTCAACAGGAATACACACCCAAACCACGCGGGTATTTCAGAATTGACCTTCCCGAAAAGGAATATAAAGAAACACCGGCGGTATTGCCATATTCTTTTGAGATGCCTGAGAGTAGCTTGATTGTCAGAAATAAAAAATCTGAAAAAGGAATTTATTGGATAAATATTGAATATCCGCAGTATAAAGCAACAATATATTTGACCTACGACGATATAAACAAACAAAACAGAGTTGAAAAGCTGATTGACGATTCACGAATATTTGTTTATAAACATACCATAAAAGCCGATGCTATTATTGAGGATGTTTTTGTAAACGATGACAAGAAAGTTTACGGTATAAAATATGAGATTAAAGGTAATGCAGCATCAAATATTCAGTTTTTTTTAACTGACAGCACAAAGCATTTTTTACGCGGTTCACTGTATTTTAATGTAACCCCCAATAAAGATTCACTTGCTCCTGTAATTAAATATATTGATGCTGATATTGTTCATCTGATGGAAACTCTTGAATGGAGAGAGAATTAGTGAAAAACTTATTATATTCTGACCAATGGCATTAATCGTTAACGAAAAAATTGCTCATGCAACAACACTTGGTATTTGGAAAAAAGAGGAGGAACTGAGTGTTCTTGAAACGGTTTTTCCTTTGAAAGATGAGGAAACGGAACAATATCTTAAAATATCAAATCTTGAGCGTAAAAAAGAGTGGCTGACAGTAAGAATTTTATTTGCCGAATTACTGCAAAAACGAATAGAAATAAGTTACACAGAACACAACAAACCATTTATAGTAAACAGTAATTTAAATATTTCAATCTCTCATTCGCATGATTTTGTCGCGGTAATTATATCAAACAATTACTTTCCGGGAGTTGATATAGAAAAAATATCGGAGCGTGTAAGCCGAATTAAACATAAATTTTTAAATACCGAAGAACTTGATTGGTGTACCGACATTGAAAAACAAACTATTTGCTGGAGTGCCAAAGAGAGTGTGTTTAAAATTTTTGAAAAAGAACTTGATTTTCATGATATGGTGGTTTCAAAATTTGAAATTGATGCCGATAAAGGACATTTTACCATAAGAGTAATCAAAAAAGGATATGAAAAAAGTTATCCCGTGTATTACAGAATAATTGAAGATAACATTCTTACTTATTGTGTGTCAAAAATGCCTGTTTCATAGTAAAGTAAAATATTTTATTCTTGTTTACTTGTCACTTTTATTATATTTGTATTGATGCTGAAAAAATTGTTACATAAAAATATAATTGACGGTAAAAAAACACTTGCCCTGTTAATAGACCCCGATAAACACACCGAAGAGTCGCTTGTTAAATTATTGTCATTGGTAGAAAATAAAGAGTTGCCCGATATAATTTTAATAGGCGGTAGTATAGTTTTTAACGGAATAGACAAAACTGTTGAGATTGTAAAAAAACATACATCAAAACCCGTTTATCTGTTTCCGGGCAGTGTTTTGCAAGTGAGCGACAATGCCGACGGTATTTTACTGTTATCGTTAATATCGGGGCGAAATCCTGAGTTTTTAATAGGTAATCATGTGTTGGCAGCACCTAAACTTAAAAAATCGGGAATTGATATTTTTCCTGTCGGATATATGCTTATCAATTCGGGAATTGACACTTCGGTTTCTTACATGAGTAATACTACGCCTATCCCTTACGGGAAAAATGATATAGCTGTGGCAACAGCTGTTGCCGGTGAAATGCTCGGATTACAGGCAATTTATCTTGAAGCAGGAAGTGGTGCAAAAATGCCCGTTTCCACGGAAATGATTGTCGCAGTGAAAACAAATATAAATATTCCGCTTATAGTAGGTGGCGGCATAAAAAATGAACAACAACTTTCCGAAGCATTAAATGCAGGAGCCGATATGGTTGTTATTGGAAATGCCGTTGAAACCAATCCTAAACTTCTTGATGCTTTTATAAATATTATTAAAAAGTATAATGTGAAGTTCTAAAAAGAGATTTCTCTATTGCATCTTGAAAGAGTTAAGTATAAAAGTAATTGTAAAAGAAAGTCCGGTCTTTGGATATAATATTTTGGCTATTATACTGTTTCTTTTTTTATTGTCTTCTTTTTTGGAACTTTTTTAGATTTTGCTTTTTTTATAAATTCACTTATTATTTTTTTCTCTTTCTCTGTTAAAGGTGGACTTTGAATAACAAAATCTATTCCTTTAGGTTCTTTTATATGTCCCATAATTATAATGTTTTAAAGTATGTATTTATCAATTTCATTGAAGAACCGGTATTTATTATCATCCTTTGATTTATGAGATGATATGCTCCTAATGTTTTATTAATTTACTTTTAGCCGTAAAAGCAACAAATCCTTCAAACCCCTTTTGAAATGATAATTTGCAAGCATATGCTACTAAATTACCGGCTACTCCTTCATATAATTTCTTTTTACCGATATTGAATGGTGCACTTTCCAATAAATTCATAAATATATAATCTGTTTCAATTGTAATACTAATTAATCCTTGAATAACATTTGAGTTATTTACGATAGTTAATTTATAAACTTCTTTTGTCAAATTATTATATTAATCTTGCCAATTAAAATTCCAACCGTTCTTTTTTGATACTATTTTTAAATCTGATTTTGTCAGAATAGAAATTTCTGTTTGAAAACTATCTCCTGATATTGTATTTACAATAGAATTTGTTAATCTATCAATGATAAAATCTTGTTCGATATTCTTTATTTTTACCATATACAAATATAACGATTTTTTCTCAAATAATAGTTATAATATTACTGTAGAATTATTTGATAGATTTATTTTAATCATTTGACATACAGATGGTTTTGTGTGTTTTTTATAAAGAAAAATCAGTAAGATTTAGTAATCTGCAATTTTATAATTTTCATTAAAGTTTAACAGCAATTTTTCTATTAAATAAAAATCTGAAAAATATAGCCCACACAAACAAAAATGCAAAGGAGAAAACATAAGATGCATGTATTTCGGGCAACCAAGAATCAAAAAGATTGTTAAACAGAAAATCTTGCAACGACATATCGCCGACAGGTATTTTATACAGTAATCCTCCCGATATCGCTACAAGCGAAAAGCTGAGCAAAGCATTGTACCCGTAATATCTGAAAAATAAAAATGGTTTTTCAATATGTTTAACTTCAACAATATAATAAAATACCGAAAGTAGTAAAAGTGATGCTCCGCCGGTTACCAAAACAAACGAACCTGTCCAAAGTTGTTTGTTAAGAGCAAACACTAAACTCCAAAGTAACCCGACAATTAATAATATAATGCCGCTCACTGATAATGTTTTTATAACATTTTTTTGCGATGGGTTTTTTCTTAAAAAATTACCTGTTAATATTCCTATTGATACAGAACCTATTACAGGGATTGTGCTTAAAATGCCTTCGGGGTCATAAGGTTTCGACCAAAAGAAAACTTTGTTTCCCAATACAACATGGTCAATCCAAGCGGCTAAATTCGGAATAATCTCGGGAGTAGGTAATATGGCAAGGTTTGGTTTGCCGTATCCGGGAACGGGAATTAATGTTATTACAGCCCAATATAAAAGCAATAATATAATATTGACTACAATAAAATAACGCTTGTTGGTGTTTAAATACAGTAGCGATGCCAGTATATAAACAATACCTATTCTTTGCAGAACTCCCAAAAGGCGTATAGTTGAAAAATCATGTCCTACATCTTGTGTTATCAGCTCAATAATATAACCTATTACTATGAGTAAAAATCCTCTTGTAAAAATTTTAGAATAAATTTTATTTTTTGAAATCCCCTTTTCAAGTCGGCTTTTTATCGAAAAAACCATTGAAACACCCATGATAAACATAAAGCCGGGAAAAATAAAATCGGCAGTTGTTATACCTTGCCAAGCACAATGCTCAAAAATAGGAAATCGCGTCTCCCAAGTTCCGGGATAATCAACCAATATCATTCCTATAACACACAATCCTCGAAATATATCAAGGGATATAAGTCTTTTTTGCATAATAATTTTTTTTCAGTTTATAAAATCAATAACTATCCCTTAGAATAAAAATTATTGTAAAAAATTATTAAAACAAAGTGAGAAATCCGTAAGCTGACGGTAGTGAATTGTTACAAGTTTCGCCTTTGCAATAACTGCTTTTTTATAGCTTCATTTTTTTATACCCGACAGGATTGTAATTGTAATAATTTATAATTCAGCAATAAACATAATAAATATATTTTATTGTTCAATTGATAATAAACATTTTTGATAGAAACAGTGCAAGTATTGCATAAAAGTAAAAATAAAGAGAGTTGAAGTAATTTATTCCAAATCGTGCGATAGAATTAGCTTTTACAATAAATTATTTACTCCGTTGATTTGCTGCAACTTACATTCTATTATAAATTATTTTTATAAAAAAGTATTTTCAAAAACACTGATAAATAAAAAAATATTTACATTTGCAATCGAAATCACAATGGGGGTGCCTTAATATTACGGGCTGAGAACATACCCTTTGAACCTGATGCGGATAATGCCGACGCAGGGAATAAGAGAAATCTCCCATTGCAATAGTTTAATGTTTAATCGTGATTGTTAAATCACAAAAAATTATTGTAATGAAAAAATTAAAACTTGTAATTGTATTTAGTTTATTGGCTGTTATTGCCAATGCACAATTTGTGCTATCAGGAAAAGTAACCGATAATACCGGAGAAACATTATCGGGAGCTGCTGTTCAATTAAAAGACTCACGTTTGGGAACAATAACCGATGCAAACGGTGAGTATAAAATCAGCGGGATAAAAAAAGGTGAGAACACAATTGTTGTCTCATTTTTGGGATATAAAACAGTATCGAAAATCATTTTAATATCTCAAAATACAACACTGAATTTTGTATTGGAAGAGTCACCGTTTATGGCAGAAGAAGTAATAGTTTCGGGAACCAGAGCAAGCGATAAAACACCGGTAACTTATACTATTGTAAAAAAAGAAGAATTGGAACAAAACAATTTAGGACAAGATTTACCGTTGATGCTGTCAATGGAGCCGTCGGTTGTTACCACAACTGATGCCGGAGCAGGTGTAGGCTATACAGGATTACGCATTCGCGGAAGCAATATTCAGCGAATAAATGTAACTGTAAACGGTATTCCGCTTAACGATCCCGAATCGCACGGTGTATTTTTTGTTAATATGCCCGATTTTACAAGTTCATTGAACAGTGTTCAGGTTCAGCGTGGAGTGGGAACTTCTACCAATGGGGGAGGAGCTTTTGGTGCCACAATAAATATGGAAACAAATAGTATTGAAACAAAGGCTTTTGCAGAGATAAACAGTTCGGCAGGTTCGTTTAATACTTTTAAAAACAATGTGCGTTTCGGCACAGGATTACTTAAAGGGAAATGGGCTTTCGAAGGGCGATTGTCAAAAATTACTTCCGACGGATATATCGATAGAGCATCGTCCGATTTAAAATCTTTTTTTGTGCAAGGAGGTTATTATACCGATAAAACAACTGTTAAAGCTGTAATTTTCAGTGGAAAAGAAAAAACATATCAAGCTTGGTGGGGTGTTGACCAATGGACAATGGATAATCTCGGAAGAACATTTAATTGGGCAGGGGTTATTTTTAACGATGACGGCTCAATGAGATTTTACGATAATCAAACCGACAACTATCAACAAGACCACTATCAATTACATTTAAGTCAAAAATTATTACCTGATTTAAGATTTAATGCAGCTTTGCATTACACTTACGGACGCGGATATTACGAAGAGTATAATCAAGGTGAAAATCTTGCCGATTATCCTATCGGATACCAATATTTTGGATACGACAGTGTGGCAAACGGAACAGGCGGATATAATTATTTTTATCACGATACAATAAAAACATCGGATATTATTACTCGCCGTTGGCTAGATAACGATTTTTACGGAGCTACCTATTCTCTTGATTATTCTAAAAATAAAATAAATATAATTTTTGGAGGAGCAATAAATAAGTATGCCAATGCACGTCATTTCGGCGAAATTATTTGGTCTCAATTTACAGGTAATACCAACATGGGAGATACTTACTACGACAACACATCCGATAAATTTGATTTTAATAACTATCTGAAATTAAATTATCAGGTATTACCTAATTTTAATCTTTTTGGTGATTTGCAAGTTAGAATGGTAGATTACACTGCGTCGGGAATTGACAAAGGAGGTGCAGTAATTAATATTGATAAGAATTATACATTTTTCAATCCGAAATTCGGTTTTACATACAATCATCATATTATTGGCGATATTTACGGCTCGTTTGCCATAGCCAATCGCGAACCAATACGAACCGATTTTCTTGATGCTCCCGGCGGAGTAACTCCCGAACCTGAAAAGCTGAATGATATAGAATTAGGTGTCAGGAAAAAAGATGAATCATATTTTTATAATGCCAATTTTTATTATATGCAATACAAAAATCAATTGGTGTTAACAGGTGAGTTGAACGATGTGGGAGCACCAATTAGAGCTAACGTAGGGGAGAGTTACAATATGGGAGTTGAACTCGATGGAGGAGCAAAACCGCTGAATTGGCTTGCTTTTAGAGCAAACTTGGCTTTAAGCACTTCAAACACCGATTACAAAGAGCAAGGAGAAAACAATCAAATAATTGTTTATAACCATGTGCAACTATCTTTTACTCCGCAGGCGGTTGGTGGGGTTCAATTAAACTTTTATCCCGTAAAAAACAGTGAAATAAGTATTACACAGCGTTATGTATCAAAGCAATATCTTGATTTAACACAAAACAGCGACAGAGTATTGGATGCTTATAATTTTACAAATATAAATTTGTCGTATTCGCTTTATCCCGCATTTATGAAAGAGATTAAACTTACTTTGCTTGTAAACAATGTGTTTAATCAACTATACTCAAGCAACGGATATATGTGGGGTAGCACACCATATTATTATCCGCAAGCCGGAATTAACTTTTTGGCAGGGGTTAAATTAAGATTTTAGAATTATGTCAAGTATATTATGTTGTGAAAGTTGTAGAAAATTTTATTTGATAATAATGTGCTTGACATAACACCGGTAAAACCGGATAATTTATTACTGTTATCAAATAGACTGTTGAAAGATAATTTAACTCGAAAAATGTTTGTATTGTAATTTTTCAGAGGCAGATTATCTTTTAAACAGTCTTTTTTTATTTTACATAATAAAAAGATATAACTATATTTATATAAACAGAAGAGTTTCTTTTTTGTTATAACAATAATATTATTAATTAATTCTGATTTATCTTGTTAAAAAATAAATTTAAAACTGAAATTGATAAAATAAAGAATGATATTATCAATTATTCATTGATAGTTGGTTCTGTTATTGGTGTTATTGTTTATTTCATAGGATTAACAGATATAAAACATATAGGGTTTAAATACAGTTATATTGCTGATTTTATTATTGTTTTAACACTTTCTTTACTGACAATTTTCAGACATAAAATTTTATTAAAAAATAAGATAATAATAATCTTGGTGAGTATTTTTATACTTGTTCTTTTTGATACCTATACATTTGGAATAGTATCTTACGATAAAATGTTTTTAATTCTTATACCTTTATTTTCTCTTTTTGTATTTAATATCAAACAAACAGTTATCATTTTTTTTATTTCACTATCACTATATACATCAATTATATTATTGCAAATTAATGGAGTTTTACAAATAAGTGATTATAATATCACGACAAAATTGTTTTTTTTAGCAATAACACTATTAATTATTATAATAGTAGCATCAACATTTGTAATTATCTTTAAAGTATTTAATAACAAATTATTAAAATTTATTGAAGAATTAGAATTAAAAAATAAAGAAATATCACAAAAGGAACAGAGTTATCGGGAAATTTTTAATTCTTCGATAGATGCTATTTTTATATTTGATTTTAAAGGGAAAATATTAGATTTCAATAAATCATCATTAATAATGTTTGGTTATGAAAATATATCGGTAGATAATATTAACCTATCAGATTTGAGTGCAAATGTAGATGATTATACGGTTGAAAAAGCAGCTGAGAATATAAGATATGCCATAAAAAACGGCTTTAAGACCTTTGATTGGTTGGCAAAACATCAATCAGGAAAACTTTTTTGGGTTGAAGTGGCATTAAAACGCACCTTTATTCTCGGACAAGAAAGAGTATTAGCTGTAGTTCGTAATATTGATGAACGTAAGAGAGCATTATTGGAACTTGAAAAATATAAAAATAAGTTAGAATTATTAGTTATAGAAAGAACAAAAGAATTGGAAAATGTAAATGAAGAATTAAATCTGTCAAATGTTGAATTGTTTGCTCAGCGAAACGAACTTAAAGCCGCACTTGACGAATTGCAAGCCGCACAAAATAAGCTGATAGAAACTGAGAAAATGGCTTCGCTTGGTGTTCTTGCAGCAGGAATATCACATGAAATTAATAATCCTCTTAATTTTATTCAAGGAGGAGTAACCGGTCTTGAATTTTATTTAGCTGACAAAAAAATAAATGATAACGATGTGCAAATGCTTATTAATGCCATAAAAGAAGGTGTATTTAGAGCAGCTGATATTGTAAAAAGTTTAAATCATTACTGCAGACAAGCTGATAATATAATTGAAGATTGTGATATTCATCAAATAATTGAAAATGCGTTAACTATAATTAAGGGAGAAATTAAAAACAGAATAGATATTGAAAAATATTTTATCAATCAAAAAGTGATAATAAAATGTGATGAGGGAAAATTACATCAAGTTGTAGTTAATATATTGACAAATGCAATGCAAGCAATTGATGATAAAGGTTGCATAAAAATAAATACTCATACTGAAAATAATTATATAATAATAAAAATAAAAGATACAGGAAAAGGAATAAAAAAAGAGAATCTGTCAAAAATTACTGATCCTTTTTTTACAACTAAAGAACAAGGCGAAGGTGCCGGATTGGGTTTGTCAATTGCAAAAAATATTATCGAAGAGCATAACGGAAGCATTGAATTTGAATCTGAATTGGGAAAAGGAACGGAGGTAACAATTTATTTACCCATTTATGAAAATTGAACTATTTTTAAGTATATTATAATGACGAATAAAAAAAATATTACAGTATTGTATGTTGATGATGAACCAACTAATTTGATGGTTTTTGAACTTAACTTTAAAATAAAATATAATGTTGTAACAGCTATTTCGGGGCAAGAGGGGTTAAGTAAATTAGAAAATAATACAGAGATTATTGTTGTTATCAGTGATATGAAAATGCCTGAAATGACAGGTATTGAGTTTATTAAAGAGGCTAAAAAAAGATTTACTAATGTTGTATATTTTATTTTAACCGGATACGATATAACCGAAGAAATAGCAGAGGCATTAGATGAAAATGTTATTCATGAATATTTCAGAAAACCGTTTAATATGCGAGAAATAAATAGAGCTATAGAAAGAGCTGTGAAGAAATTTGAATAAAAAAAGCTGTCTTTTACAGACAGCTTTTTTTATTTATTTGAAATCTAATTTTTATTGTCCTAAAGTTGCAACCATTACAGCTTTAATAGTGTGCATACGGTTTTCGGCTTCGTCAAAAACAATACTATGCTCACTTTCAAAAACATCTTCGGTTACTTCCATACCGTCTAATCCGAATTTTTGATAAATTTCTTCACCAACTTTAGTTTGACGGTTGTGGAATGCAGGTAAACAATGCATAAATTTAACTTTCGGGTTACCTGTCATTTTAATAACATTCATATTAATCTGATAAGGTTTAAGAAGTGCTATTCTTTCTTTCCATACTTCATCAGGTTCTCCCATGCTTACCCAAACGTCAGTATATAAGAAATCACAATCTTTAACTCCTTCTTCAAGGTTATCGGTAACAGTAATTTTAGCACCGGTTTCTTTTGCTATCTCTTTTGCTTGAGCAACTAATTCAGCATCAGGTTGAACCGATTTAGGAGCAACAGAACGAAAATCCATTCCCATTTTAGCAGCTCCAATCAATAATGAGTTACCCATATTGTTGCGAGCATCGCCAAGATAAGCAAATTTAACTTGATGTAGCGGCTTATCGCTATGTTCCATCATAGTTAAAAAGTCAGCTAAAATTTGTGTAGGGTGAAACTCGTTGGTCAATCCGTTCCAAACGGGAACTCCTGCATATTTAGCTAATTCTTCAACAATGTTTTGTCCGAATCCGCGATATTCAATACCGTCATACATACGTCCTAATACACGTGCTGTATCAGCCATTGATTCTTTTTGTCCGATTTGAGAACCTGAAGGTCCTAAGTAAGTAACATGAGCACCTTGGTCTAATGCTGCAACTTCAAATGCACAGCGTGTTCTTGTTGATGATTTTTCGAATATCAGAGCAATATTTTTACCTTTTAACATAGGTTGTTCTGTTCCCGAATATTTTGCTTTTTTCAAATCTACAGAAAGATCCAATAAATATTTAATCTCTTTTGGAGTAAAATCCAATAACTTTAAAAAGTGACGATTTCTTAAATTGTAAGCCATAATTTTAAATTTTAATAGTTTTTTATTTTTGTAAAATACAAAATTACAATTCTTTAAATAAAAATAATATTATTAATTGTTAATATCATTCTTATCGTATTCCATGGTAATTTTTGTTCCGTAGCTCTTATCTTCAAGTTTTTTTGCTTCGGTAATAACAGCTTTTTCTCCTCCTTCTTTTACAAAGTCAAGACAAGCCTTAATTTTAGGTGCCATACTGCCTTCGGCAAATACTCCTTGTTTAAGATATTTTTGTGTGTCTTCGTAGTTTAAAAACTCAAGTTTTTTCTCGTTTTCTTGTTTGTAGTTAAGATACACAAAAGGAACATCGGTAAGTATGTAATACTCATCGGCTTTAACCTTTTTTGCAACCATAGCAGCAGCAAGGTCCTTATCTATTACAGCATCCAAAGGTCTTATATTGTCATTTTCGTCAATATAAACCGGTACACCGCCACCGCCTACGGTAATTACAATATTACCTTCGCGAGCCATTTGCTCTACTGTTTTTGAATTAAAAAAGTCTAAAGGTTTTGGTGATGGAACAACACGTCGCCAACCACCGTCAGCTTTAACTTCTTCTTTAAAAATCCAGCCTTTATCAGCAGCAAGTTTGTCAGCTTCTTCTTTGCTGTAAATTTTTCCTACACGCTTAGTAGGATTATTAAACGCTTCGTCGTTTTTGTCAACAACTACCTGTGTAACAAGTGTAATAATGTTACGTTTGATATTATGCTTACGCAAAACATTTAATAAACAGCGTTCAAGCATAAAACCTATTCCTCCTTGCGAATCGGCAACACAAATGTCAAGCGGCATTTGCGGAATATTATAAAGTTGTTCGCCGGCATCGTTTCGCATAAGAATATTTCCAACCTGAGGACCATTACCATGTGCAAAAATCACATTATAACCCTCTTTAAAAAGGTAAACAAGATTTTCAAATGTTTCAGTTGCATTTGCCTCTTGTTCTTCAATGGTTCCTATTTGGTCACCTCTTAATAATGCATTGCCACCCAATGCAATTACAGCTAATTTTCCCATAATTTAATAGTTTTTTATCGAATTCTCAGAAACGCAAATCTATACAAATTTTAACTATTAAATAGTAGTAGTTTTATGTTATATACAATGTTTTTTCTTGATTTTAATTTATAAAAAAATGCCGAAAGTTAACTTCCGACATTTTTACGTTGTAATATAAAAAGAAGCATTTACAGTTTAACAACTTTTATTATTCTTTTGCTTGTTTTATCGTTTATTTGCAAAAAATAAATACCGGGAGTAAGATTGCTAATATTTATCGAAAAACTTTTTTTGTTCGGTTCAATATTTATTGTTTTTACAACTTGTCCCATACTATCAAGTATATTAATAGTGTAATATCGGTTAAGTTCTTGTAAATCAATATTTATAAAATCGGTTGCAGGATTAGGATAAATAATAATATCATTTTTTTCTTGATTGTTGAGAATTTGGGTATAAATCCCTTTATAGGTTTCGTAAATAACTGTTAATAACGATGTGTTTTGGTCTTTTGTATCTTGCGATATTTCCCAAATCATAATACCTGCACAGTTTTCTTTTGCATATTCAGCTTTTAGATGCATAGTGTTTTTGCCGTTATAATAATAGCTTCCCGCATGGTCAGAATTTGGAGCGTCGGGATATTCCGCTACAATATCTTTATAAGCCTTGTAAGGCGAATACCCGTAAAAAGGAACACCCAAAACAGTTTTTTCTTTAGGAAGATTTTTTGTGTTTTTCCAATAATTGACACACTCTTTTGCATAGTTGAGAGTAGAGTGATTTTGAGCATCAAAATTATCGTAAGCCATAATGTTTATCCAGTCAACCATAGGGAATATACTTTCGGGATACGATACTTCGCTCCATTCTTTTCCTGCAACAGCAGTAGTAAGAGTTTTATTTGCAGCATGTAAGCTGTCGGCAAAAACACTCATCATATTCGAATAGTTTGTTGCAGATTCTCCCGGATTAGGATATTCCCAATCAATATCAACACCGTCAAGTGAATATTGTCTGATAAAATTCATAACATTCGATACAAATGTTTTGATTAAATCTTCGTCAGCGGCAATAGTTTCAAAAGCACTGTCGTCGCCATTGTTCCATCCGCCTATGGCAATTGCTGTTTCTACATCGTTTTGATGACATGTAGTTACAAGTGATGTGAGTTTTGATGAATTTTCAATTGGTTTCAGTGAACCGTCAGCTTTTGGTAATAAAAAACTGTAATTAATATGTGTAAGTTTATCAAATTGTATGTCGTTTACATTGCCCGACCACGACGGGAAATATCCCACAATTTTACCGCCAATAGCTGTCTCTTTATCTAATATGCCTTCAATTGATATTAAAAATAACCTTGCCTTATTATCGGTTGTTTCTACGTAAGTTTTTATTTGAGTAATTCCTTCATTTTCAATTTTATAATTAAAAATAAAAGGTGATTCGGTTACATTGCCTATTTCATTATTATTTATATAAAAAGTAACTTTTTTAATTTTGGTTATATCATTTCCCGAAAATGTAAATACGGCATTTTCACCAACCATTATTTGTTGGTTGTTTTGCGGTGATGCAAGATTTATATCGGGAGCAGTATTCGTGTTGTTGTTTTGAACAGGAGCCCACCAGTTTCCTGTTATCATAAGTTGACTAAGTAAATTCAGAGAGCCGTCAAAGTAACTGTCACATTCATTTTCAATATAATCCCAACCTTCATTTAATGTGTTTTGATAAGTTGCATCGGTAGTAAACGCAACCACAAGAGGTGCAATAAATGATAAATCGTCGTAGTTTTCAAGAGCAGTTCCGTCAAGAGTATAGCCTGCTTTGAAATTCTCAAAACCATTTGTTACTATGCCGTTTGCCCATTGCAACAGTTTTGACAATGAATTTTTTGATTCGTTTGTGCCATACTGGATATAATCCGATGCTATTCGCCAAGGGAAACGACAAGCATTATAATAATAATCGCCATCGTTTTCATCTTCAAGAAAGTTGGGATCTGAAGGTTTAATGGGAGAACCAACCATAAAATCAGGTAACAATCCTGTGTTTGAAGAGTATTTTGTAATTATTTGATTCATAAAACAGTAAACGCTATCAGCAGTTTCATCCCAAAAAGTATCGTTTGTAGCGTCTTTGTAAGCTCTAAAATGGTCAGTCATCCAATCTGATGAACGTGTTGTATATTTATTGTTGTCCCAATCTCCCAGCATAACACGTTTTGATACAGTGCTCATATCGCCGGCTTTAATGCCGTTGTTAATCATGTCAACAGCTTCTTGAAGATAGTTAATATCACCATCGGAACCCCATTGGTAATGTGCCAACAAAAGAGCATAAGCAATATCCATATCTCCGTCGGAAGCTGAGTCTGTCCATGGGTCGCGTTCATCGGCGGCAACATTCCAATTCATAAGTTCATTATTGATTACACTACGATAATTATCAAAAAAATGATATAATCCGTCAAAATATATTTTGGCATCAGAGTCGTAACCTGCCATTAGTGCGGTAATAAGCATTCCATAGCCATGTCCTTCCGATGTGCCTTTGCTGGCAACTTCACAACCTGTGCATTCGCCTTTTACATAATAACCACCTTCCATTTCGGTAGGTTTTAAAAATTTCGATTTCCAAGTATCGTATAATTTAGCAATGGCAAAACTGAGTTCGGCATCGGTTTTATGGTTCGGCTTTATTCCGTTGATATTTCTGTTTTGAGGAAAAGGTAAATTTTGAGAAGGTGATACAAAAAACAAAAATAACAACAGAAAAGTAATAGTAAATTTCATTTTAAATAGTGTTTAAGTTTTTTTTTGTCAATTAAATTTGTATTTGTAAAAATACTATAAATAACATACATAGAATATTGAAAAATGATTTAGATTGTTTTTTATGCAAAAATTGCATTTGATATTTTTATTTGTGTCAAATATCTTTCTTACATTTTGCACTTTGGTAAATTTATTTTTACTTTATGCTTTTAAAATTATATTATATGAGATACCTGTTTTTATTGATATTTATATTTACGTTCAATATATTTTTATCACAAAAAGTATCGGCACAAGAGGTTAAGTGGCATACATTTACCGAAGCTGTTGATTTGAATAAAAAAAATCCGCGAAAAATATTTATTGATGTTTATACCGATTGGTGCGGTTGGTGTAAGGTTATGGATAAAAATACTTTTCATGATTCTGTTATTGTAAAAATATTGAATGAGAAATATTATGCGGTAAAATTTAATGCAGAAACAAAAGATACAATTACATTTAAAGGGCGTGCATTTGTATCTACAGGACAGGGGAATCGTCCGCCGCATCAACTTGCTGCTGCAATGTTGCAAGGAAAAATGAGTTATCCTTCAGTAGTTTTTATGAATGAAGAAAATCTTTTTATTGCAGCTGTTCCGGGTTATAAAAAGCCCGAAGATTTAGAGCCTTTGTTAATATATATTGCTAATTCTTTATATGAAAAGAAAGTTGATTTTCAAAAATTTCAAGAAAATTATAAAAGTAAAAAATCACAATAGCTTGTATCTTATGCGTAACACTTTGTTATTATAACTTATTGAAGTAATTTTAAATATTCCTATTTCACTTGTGTTTTTTACATGTTTTCCTATACACGGACAAGCATCGTAATCGCCAATTTTAACAATTCTTATTGTTTCGGGTTTATCTTCAGGTATCTTTTCCAGATTATACAATTTTTCAGCTTCGGTAAATGTTAAAATTTCTTCGGTAACATTATAATTGTTTTTTATTACCGAATTTACCTTTTCTTCGATTGTTGTAATTTCTTCAGGAGTAAGCTCTTTATGAAATTTATAATCGCATTTGCTCTTTTTGCGTTCAATATGATTACTGAATGACCTTCCACAATTAAACATTCGCACCATTGTTTGATTTAAAACATGTTCGGCTGTATGCATTGGTGCATAATAATCCTTTTTGGCTTCCATTTTTATATAGTTGTAAATGAGTATATTGTAAGATTAAATGTTTATTTATTAAAAAAAAATAACTTTCAACGCAAGTTTTAAAAATAAATATACTCTAAACTAACAAACAAGAATACAAAACCTGCAGGTAAAAATAAAATTAAGTTTAATAATAATAAAAAAGACAAAATTATGAAAACATTAAAATCAAAAATTGTATTATTATTTACAGTATTGTTAGTTAGTTCACAGTTAAATATATTTGCACAGCCTATGAATGCGAAACAAAGTAAAGGCTATGGATACGGGCAAGGTTATTGTATGAATTCCATACCTGATTTAACTGAAGATCAAAAAACAAAAATTACGGATTTGAGAGTTGCACATATGAAAGAGATGCAGAATTTTAAAAATCAAATGCGTGAAAAACGTGCTCATCTTATTACTTTGCAAACTGCCGATAATGTTGATATGAAAGCTGTAAATAGCACCATTGATGAGATTACAACATTGAAAAACAAGCAGATGAAAAGCAATGCTGTTCATAGGCAAAAAGTAAGAAACTTGCTTACCGATAATCAAAAAGTATATTTTGATGCTCATGCCGGTAAAAAAGGAATGGGCAAAGGAATGGGACAAGGTCGTAAAGGAGCCGGATACGGTAAAGGAAACTGTTATTACAAATAAATTAAACGTATAACTAATAATAAGGCTGTCTGATAAAAAGTTATTTAATCTTTTCAGACAGCCTTATTTATGAATTTTAAGGTTACGTTTAACTTGTTTTACTCAATTTAATCACAAATTATTTTCTTAAAACGGTAAATCGTCTGTTGGTAAATTTTCTCCTTCCGGTTCTGAAGCTGTATTTGTATTGGTAGCTTTTTCGGCAGGTGGAGGCGGAGTGCTTGCTCCCGATGGCTTTGAATCTAACATTTGCATACTGTTTCCTACCACCTCGGTAATATAACGCTTATTACCGTCTTGTGTTTCATACGAGCGATAAGTTATCTTACCTTCGATATAAAGTTTATTGCCTTTTTTTACATATTTTTCGGTAATTTCGGCTAAACCTCGCCATAGTACAATATTGTGCCATTCGGTATTTGTTTGTTTATTACCATCCTTATCTTTGTAAGTTTCACTTGTTGCCAATGAAAATTGAGCTACTGCCGTTCCATTCTGAAGGTAACGAACTTCGGGGTCTTTTCCCACGTTTCCTATTAAAATAACTTTGTTAACCATAAATATTTTTTTTAGTGGATTAATTTTAAAGTATAAAAATAAGAACTTTTAGAATAAAGTCAAATTGTTTTTAAAACATTAAATGAAAAAAAACATTGTAACTTTACATAATTAATAAAAATTACAGATTTAAGAATTGTAAATCCTTATAAACGCAGCAAAAACGGAATAGATTATTTTCTTAGTTGAACTCGGGGGAAAAAGTTTTTTTTGCGATTTTCAGGTTAAATAATTATATAGCTGAATATTAAGTGTTATTTTTTTTATAAAAAAAAGAAATTGTTTTCATATTAAGAATTAAAGATATATATTTGCGTCACTTTTTTTTCAGAAAACAATAAGTTAAAAATAAAAGATTTATAGAAATGACAAAAGCAGATATTGTTAACGAGATCTCAAAAAACACCGGTATTGAGAAAGTAATAGTTCAGAAGACTGTAGAGGCTTTTATGGACGAAGTGAAATCATCATTAGAGTCAGGAAACAACGTTTATTTAAGAGGGTTTGGTAGTTTTATAGTTAAAAAGAGAGCTGAAAAAACTGCAAGAAACATCTCGAAAAATACAACTATTATTATTCCTGAACATTTTATTCCATCGTTCAAACCGGCAAAGACATTTGTGAATAAAGTAAAGAATGCTATTAAGAAATAATTAAACTTTTAAAAATTACGAATTATGCCAAGCGGAAAGAAGCGTAAAAGACATAAGATGGCTACGCATAAGCGTAAGAAACGTCTTCGCAAAAACAGACACAAAAAGAAGAAATAATTCTTTTGTAACTTAAGGAACCTTAATAAACCTATAGAGCAAATGTTCTTTAGGTTTATTGTTTTTTTGTATGTTCTTTCTTGGTATCTTCAAAATTAAAGTGATGAAACTGTGAGTAAGGAACTTGTAATAAACTCATCTTCTTCGGAAGTTGTAATTGCACTTTTAGAAGATAAGAACTTAGTAGAATTAAATAAAGAAAAAACCAGCACTAATTTTACTGTTGGTGATATTTATTTGGGAAGGGTAAAGAAAATAATGCCCGGACTGAATGCTGCTTTTATTGATGTTGGATACGAAAAAGATGCTTTTCTTCATTATCTTGATTTAGGACATCAATTCAGATCTCTTAATAAGTATTTGAGAATAGCTCTTAATTCTCGGCAAAATAATTATCCTTTGTCGATGTTTAAACTTGAACCTGATATTGATAAAAACGGGAAAATTCAACAAGTGCTTACCGAAGGGCAAACAATTATTGTTCAAATAGCAAAGGAGCCTATATCAACAAAAGGTCCGCGATTAGCTTCCGAAATATCTTTAGCAGGACGGAATTTAGTTTTAATACCATTTTCCGATAAGGTATCTATTTCTCAAAAAATACAAAACAACAACGAACGCGACAGATTAAAAAAACTGATACACAGTATAAAACCTAAAAATTACGGTGTTATTGTAAGAACTGTTGCCGAAAGTAAGCGTGTTGCCGATTTAGACAGCGAGTTGCGAGAATTGGTGCAAAAATGGGAGAGTGCTTTTGTAAATTTGAAAAATAAACCTCCTAAATTAATACTTGGGGAATTAAACCGGACAACGGCTATTTTGCGAGATATGTTAAACAGTCAGTTTAATAATGTATTTATTAATGATAAAATTTTATATCAGGAAATTAAGAAATACATTCAATCGGTTGCTCCCGATAAAGAAAAAATTATAAAATTATATAATAAAAATCAACCCATTTTTGAATATTTTGGCGTTGAAAAACAGATAAAGGCACTTTTCGGTAAAACAGTAGCCGTTAAAAAAGGTGCTTATCTCGTTATTGAACACACCGAAGCACTACATGTAATTGATGTAAACTCAGGAAACAGGTCTCAATCCGATAACAATCAAGAAGAAAATGCTTTTGATGTAAATCTTGTTGCCGCAAATGAAATAGCAAGACAACTCAGATTACGCGATATGGGAGGCATTATTGTAATTGATTTCATAGATATGCATCAAGCTGAACACAAGCAGAAGCTCTATGAACAAATGAAAGAGATAATGAACTCCGATAGAGCAAAACATCATATTTTACCATTAAGTAAATTCGGATTAATGCAAATTACACGCCAGAGAGTTCGTCCCGAAATGTCTATTCAAACAACCGAACGATGCCCGTCGTGTAATGGAACAGGCGAAGTACAACCCAGTATCTTACTTGTCGATGAAATTGAAAATCATATTCGTTGGAGTTTAAAAAATTATAAGTACAAAAAGATAATATTAAAGCTAAATCCGTATATCGCTGCATATCTGAACAAAGGATTATTCTCCATAAGTTTAAAATGGAGGCTTAAATATTTAACACGATTACAAATTAAACCATCGGCATCTTATGCTTTTTTAGAGTATCATTTTTTCGATTCAAATGGTGATAAAATATTTATATAGATGCATTTGTGTTTCTTGTAATGGTTTTGTAGTGGCTTGCGTGTTTTTGTAATTGTTAAAAAACATATTTATTTGAGGGTGATTTATAATTTTTATTTTCTCTTTTGTAACAAAATAATAACTACATCATTTTAAATTATAAACAATATTAAATTATGAAACGATTTTTTCTCAGTTTAACAATTTTAACTACCCTGTTAGTTAACACAACATTTGCTCAAATTAAAGAGCCTGTGAAGTGGAAATTTGAAACCAAAAAAGTTTCGGAAACAGAGGTAGATTTGATATTTAAAGCTACTATTGAAAAGCATTGGCATTTATATGCTCAATGGCTACCCGAAGGAAATTTTTCTTTGCCTACATATTTTTCATTTGACAGTATTGTTGGAGTTGAATTAGTTGATACTGTAATGGAATTATCACCGGTTCATGAAAAATACGAAGAACTTGCGGGAGCAGTAAGCCGTTGGTTTGAAGATGAAGCTGTTTTCACACAAAGAGTTAAAATAACGGGAGATGTTGCTTATATCGGAGGTTATGTCGATTATCAATCGTGCGACGATAAACAGTGTATTAAAGGTGATGCCGATTTTGAATTTAAATTAAAGGGTGATGCCGCTGTTGTTTCTGAGTCGCCTAAAGCTGAAAATAACGCATCGGGAGGGAAATCTCTTTGGGGAATAATTATTGAAGCTATATTATGGGGATTTGCCGCATTACTTACTCCTTGTGTATTTCCAATGGTTCCTATGACTGTTTCTTTCTTTATGAAAGGAAGCGAAAATAAAACTAAAGCTAAACTGATGGCTTCAACATACGGAATTTCAATTGTTGTGTTATATACACTGCCAATAGCAATATTAATAGGAATAACATATTTTATAGGAGGCGAATCTATTACTGCTGATATTTTCAATTGGCTTAGTACACATTGGATTCCAAACCTTTTATTCTTTTTGATATTTATGATTTTTGCGGCATCGTTTTTTGGTGCTTTTGAAATTGTTTTACCAAGTCGTTTGGTAAATAAAGCCGATTCAAATGCCGACAAAGGTGGAATGTTAGGAGCATTTTTTATGGCAATGACTCTTGTTTTGGTGTCATTTTCGTGCACAGGACCTATTGTGGGAACAATTATTGTAAAATCAACTCAAGGTGAAATATGGGAGCCTATTATCACAATGCTTGCTTTTTCAATAGCATTTGCTTTGCCGTTTACTCTTTTTGCATTCTTCCCATCGTGGTTGAAAAAAATGCCTAAATCGGGAGGATGGTTGAATTCAGTAAAAGTAGTTTTAGGTTTTATTGAAGTTGCTCTTGGAATGAAATTTTTAAGTGTTGCTGACCAAACATATCACTGGGGGATTTTAGACCGCGAAGTTTATTTATCAATATGGATTGTGACATTTACACTATTAGGATTTTATTTACTGGGGAAAATCAAATTTGCTCACGATAGTGATGTAAAATTTGTATCGGTTCCTCGTTTAGGATTCTCAATAATTGTGTTTGCCTTTGTAATGTATCTTATTCCGGGTATGTGGGGAGCTCCGTTAAAAGCTTTGGCAGGATATTTACCTCCGCAAACTACTCTCGATTTTGATATGGAAAGAATAGTTAGAGACAATGTAAATATGGGATTTGAACTTTACGGCGGACAAACATCAAATAATTCATCGGTAAATAATGAAATTTGTGAAAAACCCAAATATGCCGAACACTTACACTTACCTCATGGTATAAAAGGATTTTTTGAATATAATCAGGCTTTAGCATGTGCAAAAGCTCAACACAAACCTCTGTTTATAGACTTTACAGGACACGGATGTGTAAACTGTCGTGAAATGGAAGCTGTGGTATGGAAAAATCCCGAAGTGTTGAAAAGATTAAAACGTGATTATGTTGTAGTTGCATTATATGTTGACGATAAAGTAATTAAACTTCCAAAAAGTGATTGGAGAAAATCAACTTATAACGGAAAAATGATTAAAACTCTCGGAAAATTAAATGCCGATATGCAAATTACCCGTTATAATACTAATGCTCAACCTTACTATTGTTTGCTAGATAACAATGGAGAATTGCTTGTTGATCCTAAAGCATACGATTTGAATATTGATAATTTTGTTGAATTTTTAGATAAAGGATTAGAAGAGTTTAAAAAAAGAAGTAATTAATAATAAGTTACTTCGGTTAAGATAATTCTGCACATTATCATAAAAAAATGAGATGTAATTTGTTGAAAACAACAAAACATCTCATTTTTTTGTTTTTTTTAACAATAAAATATCGTTTTTCATAAAAATTGTTTATATTTTTATGACAATAAGATTTTAAACAAACTTGTTTAAAAGGTAACTTAACCATAATACTATCGTAAAAATCATTATTCAGTTAATGATTAAATTAAAAAAGTATTAAAATTTATAATAATGTTTAAATTGTCTATTCGCAGCGTTTTAAACAGTTTCTCGTAAAAAAGAGTTTTAAAAAAACAGATGAAAAACCTACTTATAATAATATTATCTGTATTATACATTAATGTATTTGCCGAAGGAGAAGGTGTTGTAAATATAACTTCAATTGACGACAACGGAGAATATAATTTATCAGGTAATATTTTTTATTTGGTTGACACTGCAAATATATACACCTTTGATAAGGTATTAAGCGAAGAATTTCAAACAAAATTTATACAATCGAAAGAAAATGTGTTTCATTACAATAGAAATGCACCAAGTGTATGGTATAAAATTAAGATACATAACAGTACAGGAGAAATAAAACATTTGGTATTGTCAATAAACAATCCCATAATAAGTGATATTACTTTTTTCAATTCTTTTGACTCGGTATTTTACCATACCGGTTTTTTTTACTCATTTTATCAACGTCAGATTTTATATAAAAATTATCTTTTTAAAGTAACTGTTCCACCCGGACAACAGGGGGATGTTTGTTTTAAGATAAGTTCGCAGTTACAGCCTGTTTATATGCCTGTTTACTTAATGACAGAAGATTTATCAATAAAAAAATTGAGAATAAACAGCTTTATCTCAGGACTGTTTTATAGTGTTGTTGTGGTTTTTTTAATATTAATTTTTACGCTGTGGCGAATTGAAAAAGATAAACTGTTTATATTTTTTCTCAGTTTACTGATATTTTTTGTTTTTATTCATGCATGGCGAAACAGCATTATGTTTCAATACATATGGCCCAGTAACCCTAATTTGAATTATACTGTAGGACGAATTCTTTACGGATTTCTTATATTTTTCTTGCTTCTATTTGAATATAATCTACTTAATTTTAAAAAAATAAGTAAGAAATTAACAATTATATCAATAGTTATACTGTTAGTTTCATTTTTCTTTGGTATAAGCCAACTATTTATAAAACCATTTGAATATTTTTATTTTGGTATCCGAATTTTATTGATAATATTGGGAATACTTACCATTTGGGGATGGGTGAAATCAAGAAAAACAGATGCTTATGTAAATTTATACACTTTTGCTTTTTCCCTAATAATATTAGTTCAGCTGTTTAGAGTGTTTTTTACGGTAGAAACTTATGGTATAGGATTTTATGATACTCAGCCGTCAACAATTACAACAATATTCTTCTTTTTTATTATAATCTATGTTTTTGTAATAAAATTTAAAAAATTACATGTAGAATTGGTTTCTATGCAAAAAAATTTGGAACATCTTGTTGACGAAAGAACATCTCAAATAAATTCTCAAAAGGAAGAATTAAAATCTCAACACGAAGAACTGATACAACAAAAAGAGATACTTCAGACTCAGAGAGAAGAGTTGCGGGCACAGAAGGAACTTCTTGAAATAAAAAACACAGACCTATTAAAGTTATCGTTAGTGGCAAGTAAAACCGATAACTTAATTTATATTTTCTTACCCGATGGTGAACTGGATTGGTTTAATGAAGCATTTTCAAACTTTTTGAAAATGTCATTTGAAGAATATAAGCAAAATAATAAACCATTGAATATTACTGATATAAGTTCAAATAATAATATAAGACATGTTCTTAACACTTGTTTGAGAGAAAAGTCGGTTGTTACTTATGAATCGAAAATGACAGATACTAATAACGTAGAAAGGTGGTATCATACTACATTGTCGCCAATTCTTGATAAACATGAGAATATAAAATATTTAATAGCAATAGATACTGATATTACAAGGCTTAAACAATACGAAGAAGAACTTGAAAAGCAAAAAAGAGATGCCGAACAGCAAAAAAATCTTGCAGTAAAACGTAAAGAAGAGCTTGAAGAACGACAAATTGAAATTACCGATAGTATAAGATATGCCAAAAGAATACAAACAGGTATTATTCCAAAAGTAAAACAGATACAACGATATTTTTACGACAGTTTTGTACTGTTTATTCCTAAAGATATTGTGAGCGGCGACTTTTATTGGTATCATCAAATTGGAGATAAATATTTTATTGCAGCTGTTGATTGTACCGGACATGGTGTGCCGGGTGCTTTTATGTCGATAATAGGAACTTATTTGTTAAATTCCATTATTATTTATAATGAAGTTACTGATGCTGCAGAAATATTAAAACAGTTAAATCGTAAAATAAAAATTGCTCTAAAATCGGATCCTACATCGCAATCAAGCGACGGAATGGATATTGCCATTGCAATAATTGATAAAAAAGAGAAACAGGTAGAATTTGCCAGTGCTCTAAGACCTATTTTTTTGTTTAATAACAATAAATTTATTGAAATAAAAGGTGATAAAATTCCTATCACCAGTAGTATAGCAGGTACAAATATAAATGCATTTACAAAGCATATATATCCGTTTAACGAAGGTGATACTTTTTATTTGTTTTCAGACGGCTTAACTGATCAGTTTGGTGGAGAACATGAAAAGAAATTTTTAACCAAACGATTGAAAAAATTGCTGTTTGAAATAAATGCTCTTTCAATGAAAAAGCAAAAAGAGATTATTAAAAAAACTTACGATGAATGGCGTGGTGATAACGAACAGGTTGACGATATATTAATTATAGGTATCAGAAATAAAGAAAGACCCGATTTGTATAGCTCTTTATAATCTTGATAAATTTTTATTGAACTCATATTATTACCCCGAATTTAGCCAAATTCGGGGTAATATTTTAATGTATTATTTCGAATGATTGTGAATTTATTAGCAAAGGTATCAGTTTATTTTGTGTTTTTCATAAACTCAATTTAACTATTTTGTAAATAATTTATCCGGTTTTACTTCTATTATTTTTCCGTATTTTGCCAACTCATCCATATTTATTCTCTTTTTATCGCCAACAATAGTTACTAGCCAAGGCTTACCTTTGACATTTACTTTATAAAAATTCATAATATCACTAAATTCTACATTTTTATAAGCACTGTATCTTGTTTTACGAGGGTCTTCGGTAAAACCTTGCTTTAACCAACGCGAAACAGACATTGATTTGTATCTGAAAGACGGTTGCTGAGCATTTATAGATAATGTTAAATCATTTCTAACCTCTTCTATCCTGTTGGGTTTTTGAGGTAAATCTATCAATATGGAATCGTAAATTTCAAGAGCATCGGTTGTTTTATCGGCTTGTGTTGTTAAGCCTCCTCTGAAATAACCGGGCTTGTCAAAATAAAATGATGTTCGATATCGTCCCCATGCTCCATAAGCAAGAGAACGGAATTCACGTATCTCTTGGAAAATTATTGAAGCCATGCTTCCGCCTACGTAATCATTGAAAGCAGCTTCTTGAATCCTGCTTTCTTCATTGTTTACTGTTCCTTCTACAAAAATATCAATATGACTCTGTATAGCTTTTTTGTCATCTACAAACATAATTGTATTTTCAGTTACAACATTTCGCGGTAACTCTATTATACCTTTACTTTTCTTGTAGGTATCGGCAATTGTAAAGTTATTTTTAAAAATATCAACAAACTTATCTGCATCAATTTTACCGCAATAGTGCAGTTCAAATTGATAACCTTTAATATCATTAAATTTATCAATTATTTTTTCCGGAGTAAGTTCTTTTACTTCTTTTGCTGTTAAGCGGCTTAAATATTCCGACTGATTACCATATAAGGCATAATCAGCAAGAGCATCACTTTTGGTTGAAATATCTTTCTTTTCAAATTTTTGGTCCATTTTATAATCCTGATACAAATTTTTAAGGTGCTTCTGTTCGATACTTGCATTTGTAAAAACTTTATTGATAAGAGCTATTGTTTTATCAAGATTTTCTTCCAAACCGTTGATATTTATAGTAGTTTTGCTTAAATTGTTGTAAGCATAATAACTACATCCGATAAGTTGCAATTCATTTTTAAAGTCATTTAACGACTCTCCTTTGGGAGATAGATATTCAAACGCACTTGTTGCTTGATCTACTAACGGGTCGTTATACGAACCTTTACCGAATACTATTCGTAACGAAAAAATATCGTTAATGGGATTTGGTGTAACAAAAGCCTTAACATCGGGAGTAATATCAACAATATTTACATCTTTTTTGAAATCAATAAATTTAGGTTTCATTTCAATGGTAGGCATTTCTTTAATCATTTTCGCATAATCCGATTTTGCCTCGGCATTTTTTGCGGGAACCGATTTAAATGGTGGTTTATCTATCTTATCTTTTTTAGGAAATCCCATTTTTGAATAAAAGGCAAGATAATTATCATCGTAATATTTATTAGCAATTTTTATTATATCGTCTTTTGTCAGTTTATCAATTTCTTTTGCTTGATTTAAAATATCATCCCATTTTTCACCATAAACAAAAGCATCCATTATGGCGTATGTTCTCCATCGCATATCTTCTAAGTCTTGTAACTTTTGTTTTTTCATTTCGGTTTTTACACCTTTAAACAAGTCGTCACTAAAATCGCCTGATTTTAATTTTTGCAACTGAGCCATTACTTCTTTTTCGGCAGATTTCAACGATTGTCCTACTATTTTAGGTACCATAAAAACAAAACTTCCTCCTAACTCTTCATGGAAATCATTCATTACTCCGGCAAACATTATTTTATTGTTGTTACGCAATTTATCGAGTAATCCTGTTGACGATTCGTTACTTAAAATACCGGCACACACTTCAAGAGATAATTCGTCGGGATTGCCTTTGGGGCAGGCTCTAAATCCGAGAACTCCTATTTTAATGGGGGTTAAGCGTTTTGATACTTGAACTCTTCCTGCAAACGGTTTTTCTTTAAAGTTTAATTTTGGAGGAATACTGCCACTTCTCCATTTGCTAAACTTTTCTTCGATAATAGGTTTTACTGTTGCCGGATCAAAATCTCCCGAAAGAATAAGAGCCATATTCTTTGCTACATAATATTTATCGTAATACTCCTGCATCCGCGACAGCGAAGGATTTTTCAAGTGTTCTGTTGTTCCTATTACGGGATGTTGTCCGTATGCTGAGTTTGGATAAAACTCAGTATAAAATTTTTCAAACATACTGCCGATAGGATCATCGGCATTCATATTTTTTTCTTCATATATAGTTTCTAATTCCGATTGAAAAAGACGAAAGACAGGGTTACGAAATCTTTCGTAATACACTTCAAGCCATTTGGTTATTTGATTCGACGGAAAACTATTGTAATATACAATATACTCATAGCTTGTTCCTGCATTTAGGTTTTTACCACCCATATTACCGAGTATTTTATCAACTTCATTGGGAATAGCATAATCGGAAGCCGCTATTGATACTCTGTTTATCTCTTTCTGTATTTCAAGACGTTTATCATCATCAGTTGTTTGTCCCAGTTTATCATATAAATCAGAGATACTGTCTAAATAAACTTTTTCTTTAGTATAATCTATCGTTCCTATTTTATCTGTCCCTTTAAACATCATGTGCTCAAAATAGTGAGCTACACCGGTAGCATCGGCAGGGTCGCGTTTCGCACCGCCTTTTGTTACTACCATACCATGAACCATAGGCATTGTGTGGTCAACATTTAAATAAACTGTTAGTCCGTTTTTTAATGTGTAAGTTTCTACATTTAACGGGTTATTTTGCGAAAAGCCTATAAACGACAATATCAACAAAACAATTAAAAAACTAAATTTTTTCATAAGTAATGTTTTTGGTTAATGAGAATAATTAATTTATGTTAACTAAAATGTATTTAATATAAATATATTTTATAGAAGAGATATTTTGAAGATTGTTACAGTGATTTTTAAAAATATTTTTGATAAAAAATAAAATGCAAGATAATTAATTTTTTAAAGTATAATTATCTTGCATGTAATAGGCTAATTTTCATAAATCATTACTCTTTGCTGTCAACATAATCTTGCAAGTAAGAGAATTTTTGTGTTAATTTTCCGTTTTTTGCAATTGTAGCTCTTTTAATTATTCCATCTTGGTCATCGACAAATAGAGCCGGAAATACCTTATCAACTAATTCTTTTCCAAATTCGCGTGAAGCATCGCGAGGTAATTCACCCGGCAAATTATCAACTGCCATTACGGTAATATTCTCGGGATTGGTAAATGCCGGTTCTTCTACTCCCTTTTGGGGATTATATCCGTAAAACGGGTTTTCAATTGTAGATGCACGCAAAGTTGATGCTATAGGACCGTCAATATCACAACTTACATCTGCAATGATAGAGATATTAAAATCAGGGGCAAGGTAATCTTCTTTTTCGATAAATTTAGGTGATTTGTCATCCCAAAAATGACAAGCAATAAAAATATCAGCTACTTTTGTGTATGGTTTAAATGTTGACTCATACTCTTGAGGATTGTTAATAAAATGTTGCATGTCAAAAAGTCCGCCATCTTTACGTTTTACATAATGCATAGGCTCTATCTGACAAACAACAGGCTCATCGAAAGTTTGAGTTAAAAACTCTTTCGGTGTAACTTTTCGAATATCTAATACACTTAAAGTCTCCATCGCTCCGTGAGCAACACGTCCTCCTCCTGTAATTAATATTTTAAGTGGTTTTAACGATATTTTTTTCAATCCGCCAAACATCTCCTCCATATCATGACATTTGTAAGCAGGTTTTAAAGCAAAGTTATTTGTTCTTTCGCCCCTTGCACGCAAAGCATTGTAAGCTCCCACAATACCTGCCCATCTGCCGAAAGCAACAATGCGCATGCCATTGGGATATGTTAAATATTCATAATCAATCAAGGTGATTTTTTTATTTAGAATAGCTCTTAGTAAATCTCTGTTGTAAGGCTGTTTTTTTGCCACATGCGAAAAAAACATATATGTTTTTTCAGGTATCAGCTTATCTATTTTTACCTCTTTTACTCCCATTAAAACATCACAATCCGACAAGTCGGCTTGCAAATCAATATTTAAATAATCATACTCTTCATCTTTAAAACAACGCAGTTCACTTGGTTGAACAACTAAGTCTATATTAAGAAAATTACGCAACACTTTATCTGCTAAAACAGGAGTTATGGGGACTCTTCTGTCGGGAGGTGTTTTTGTTTCTTTTAAAATACCGAGTTTAATATTATTTTTTGCCATAGTATATTGTAGTTTTAGTAAAAAAATGAAAGCCGAATTTACAAAATGCATTAAATAAAAATAACTTTTTTTATGTGATAAATAACAGAATTTGTATCTTTGCACGCTTTTTGTAGATAAAAAAGCGTAAAATATCATCTTAAAAAGGGGTTGATTTGGTTTTGACAGCAAGATGAGGTGGTATGTAAGCATGCCGGGTGTAGTGAAACTGACCCGTAAAACTCAGGCACACACTTTTTAATTGGCGAAAACAATTTTGCTCTTGCTGCTTAATCGAAGTTTAGTAGATTAGCTTAATCCCGATTCTAGGAGTTGGGACAAGACATCTCCCGAAAGCCGCTGTTCTGAGGCTCATCGATAAGGAGGTGCTATAAATTCAGAACTGGTTCCGATAATGCTTCGCTATCGGAACAAGATTAAGAAGCTAAGGTATAAGTCGGTGGCTTTGATCCAGCTTATACTCGAAAACCAAGTCAAAGCTAAGCATGTAGAAAGCATATGGCTTCCTTGTTTGGACCCGGGTTCGAGTCCCGGCAACTCCACTTTTTTATTAAATATGTTTTTATAGATAGTGCCCAAGCAAACAAAAAAATAAAATACCGCTTGTTTGCAATTTTTATCTTACTAAATAGTTTTATCTTTGTCAATAAAAAGCACAACATGGACGATAGTTTATTTGATAAATTACAAGAATTCGGCGGAAAACTTCCCAAGAAATTTAGTATTCTCGAAGATCAGATTGATGTAGATTTGCAACTTGAGTATTTTAAATTTTCAAAGAAGAACAAAGTCGATAAAGATTTTAATATTGATAATATCTTCGATTTAAAAACTGATGAAATATCAATCGAAGAAAAAAAGAAAATTCTTGTTCAGCTTGCAAAAATTGACGATCCTAAGGCTTTCAGAATAATTGAAGAGTTTGCAAAAACAGCACCACAAGAGTTAAAAGATTGGACAATTTTAGCCTTGCAAGAGTCGCGAATATTACTTGAGAGTTCACTTCTCGATGAAAATCAAGTGTTTATATCAACAGGATTAGGCGGCAAAAATAATATGCTTAGATATTTTGTGGTATTTGTTGGTGAAAACGTATCTGAATTTTCCGATTTTCAAAAAAAAATAATCTCTTCGGAATTTGAATTTGCTCTAAAAAAACAAAATTGTGAGTTTGAAGAAATAATTTTTGAAGAAAATTATGCTATGCTTACAACTCTGATACCGTTTAATATAGCATTTCAAAATATGTTCCGTGCAATAATTGAAGAGTGTAATCAGTATGGTAACTTTTTAAGTCATAATTTTATTGTTACCAATGTAAAAAAACTTACGGCAAAAGAAATTACCGATTTTATTAATAATAAGCTCCCCGAACAAAATGAAATTGATAATATTGATGATATTGAAGACATTGATTTAAACACATTTGACGATGATGACGAATAAAATAAATATGGCAATTCAGGTATTGCCGCGAGCAAAAGATAAAGATACTTATGCATTGGTTGATAAAGCCATTGAGATAATCGAAAAATCAGGCATTAAATACAAGGTGTGTCCTTTTGAAACAGTACTTGAAGGGTATTACGATGAACTTATGGATATTGTAAAGAAAATTCACGAGGCATGCTACCAAGTCGGCACCGAAACTATGATAACATATATAAAAATACAAACAGCCGCAAATAAAGATGTTGCTATTGAAGATAAAATGAAAAAATATGAATAAAATATCTTCGTTTTTAACTTTATAAACTTTTAACTTTCAACTTTCAACTAATTTATATTATCATTAAAATCTCTTTCCTGACAAAAATCATAGATTTTAACTTTTTATAGCTGTAATTTTGTAGTGTAATTCTGAGATACAGGATTTTATATCTTTTATCAAGGAAAAATTACAAAAAACTGATCCGGAGGTAATACTGACGGAAAAGAAAAAGGTAATTTGATATTTTGATTTTCAATCTACACTTCCAATTTCTTTTTCACTGTATTATTTCTGAGGATTATAAATAGTTAAACTTTAAAACTTTACAACTATGTTTTATCATCCTGAGAAATATGCAATAGCCGATGAACGCATGAAACCTTTTATTGATGAAAAGGAGATTCATGATTTTATTAACAACACCAAACCTACCAAAGAGAGAGTAAGAGAGGTAATAGCAAAATCATTGGCAAAGCACCGCCTGTCTCTTGAAGAAACGGCTGTGCTTATAAACGCTGACGACCCCGAACTTATCGAAGAGATAAAGCAAGGAGCAAAAGAACTTAAAGAGAAAGTTTACGGAAAACGGATAGTGCTTTTTGCTCCGTTGTATGTGGGTAACTACTGCACAAACAACTGTCAATATTGCGGTTTTAGAACATCAAATCGTAAACAGGTAAGAACAACTCTAACCGATGAACAACTGACAAAAGAAGTAGAGGCTTTGGAAGATAACGGACAAAAACGTTTGATTCTTGTTTATGGTGAACATCCCATGTATAATGCCGAATTTATTGCCAAATCGGTAAGAACCGTTTACAAAATAAAAAAAGGAAACGGTGAAATTCGCAGAGTTAATATCAACGCCGCACCTATGGATATTGACGATTATAAAATTGTTCACGAAGCAGGTATCGGAACATATCAAATATTTCAGGAAACATATCATCGTCCTACTTATCACAGTGTGCATCTTGCAGGCAAAAAAGCTGATTATGATTGGCGACTCACAGGACTTGACCGTGCACAAGAAGCCGGTATTGATGATGTGGGAATAGGTGCATTATTTGGACTTTACGATTGGCGTTTTGAACTTTTAGGATTAATTCGTCATGTAAACCACTTTGAAACATGTTATAATGTAGGTCCGCATACAATATCATTCCCACGAATAAAAGATGCTTCCGATTTTAATATTAATGACAAATATAAAGTGTCGGATGAAGATTTTACAAGATTAGTTGCAATTTTACGTTTGGCAGTTCCTTATACCGGACTTATTCTTACAGCTCGCGAACCGATTGAGATACGCCAAGAGATAATGAGTTTTGGAGTTTCACAAATTGACGGCGGTACAAAAATAGAGATGGGCAGCTACTCAAAACACAAAAATAATCAAGATTTAGATAAGGAGCAATTTAAAATTAACGATAACCGCTCGTTAAGCGAAGTGATAGATGAGCTATTAGATAAAGATTATATACCGTCGTTTTGTACAGCTTGTTACAGAACAGGCAGAACAGGTGAGCATTTTATGGAATTTTCGGTTCCGGGATTTATAAAAAAATATTGCACACCTAATGCTATGCTAACACTGGCAGAATATATTGAAGATTATGCGAATCCTGTGGTTAAAGCTAAAGGCGAAAAGGTGATTCAAAAGAATCTTGACCAAATGGAAGACGATAGTATTAAAAAGAATTTAATAGAAAGATTAGATAAAGTAAAACAAGGAGAAAGAGATTTGTATTTTTAATAAAACGAAAACGATTATTGCAGGTTATTTAATTAATAATTAAACACTTACATACACACACGAAGAAATTATATCAAAAAAAGAATCTCAATAAAATAACATGATTTTTTTAGATATATTAATTGTTACTTTGCGATAATTTTTTTCAAACCATAAAATTAACATAAAATGGATACAAATGTATTGATAATCGGTAGTAGTGCCGCAGGATTAGTGGCAGCTACAACAGGGAAAAGAATATATCCCGATAAAAATTTTTTAGTAATAACAACACAACCAAAAGCTATGGTTCCGTGTGGTATTCCTTATGTATTTGGTTCGGTAGGTTCTACCGACAAAAACATGATGCCTGTGCAACAAGCATTTGAAAACAGTAAAATTGATTTTAAAGAAGGGGAAGTTGTCTCTATTGACAGAGAAAATAAAAAAGCTACTCTTGAAAACGGTGATGTAATAAATTTTGAAAAATTGATTTTTGCAACAGGTTCTACTCCTAACAAAGCAGAATGGTTAAAAGGTTCAGATTTAAACAATGTTTTTACTGTTCCTAAAAACAAGGCTTACATTGACAATATGCAGTCTAAACTTGAAGGTTGTAAGAAAATTATTACAATCGGAGCAGGTTTTATTGGTGTTGAGGTATCTGATGAGTTAAACAAAGTAGGAAAAGATGTTACTTTAATTGAAAAACTGCCTAATATTTTAGGCTTGGCTTTTGATGAAGACATAGCTCTTAAAGCACAGGAATTGCTTATAGACAGAGGTGTAAACGTTTTAACCAACACCGGAGTTAAAGAGATATTGGGAACAGATAAAGTTGAAGGTGTTTTGTTGGAAAATGGTAAAAAAGTTGAAGCTGATGCAGTTATTTTATCGTTGGGTTACAAACCTAACTCAAGATTAGCTTCTGATGCCGGATTACCTGTAACTTCACAGGGGTTTATTAAAGTTGACGAATATATGCGAACTCAAGACCCTAATATTTTTGCTATCGGCGATTGTGCAGAGAAAAAAGATTTTATCACAAGAAAAAATATTCCGTTAATGCTTGCTTCTACAGCTTGTGCCGAAGCAAGAACAGCAGGAATGAACATATTTAAATTATACGCCATTAAAACTTTCAGTGGGACAATATCTATTTTTGCCACTGCACTTGGTAATACCGGTTTTGGCGTTGCAGGGTTACGCGAAAAAACAGCTATTCAAGAAGGATATGATTTTGTAACCGGAATAAGTGAAGGTTTCGACCGCCATCCTAAATCATTTAAAGATACTCATTCGCAGTTTGTTAAATTAATTGTAGGAAAAGAATCGGGTGTTATTCTTGGTGGTGAAGTTTACGGAGGTTTATCGGTAGGCGAATTAATAAATACCATAGGTATTATTATTGAGAACCGCATGACAGTAAACTCATTATTAACAGCACAAATAGGAACTCACCCGTTGTTAACATCTTCTCCAGTAGGTTATCCGCTTATTAAAGCTGCAGAAAATGCTGCTACAAAAATGAAACTTAATTGCAGATAGAATTTTTATAAAAATTATATTATTTAAAAAGTCAGGGTTTCACTATGTTTATTGAATTTAAATATATTAATATCTTTTTTTATAAAATATTAATAAAGTGAAGCCTTGACTATATTTTTTAAAAGAGACTTATTGCTTTTTCAAATAACTGTTTAAAATAAGTATGAGCAAATTAAACAAAATACTAACCAAAAAATCTTTTTCAAAAGATGATATTATCGCTATGTTATCAACAAAAGGCGATGATAGAAAACTACTGTTTGCAAAAGCAAAAGAGATAAAAGAGAAAGAAGTAGGTAAAAAAGTTTACTATCGCGGGTTGGTAGAGTTTTCGAATATTTGCTCAAAAGACTGTTACTATTGCGGTATTCGCAAAAGCAACAAAAATGTAGAACGTTTTAATCTTTCGGATAAACAAATTATTGATGCCGCAAAATTTGCTTATGAAAGTAACTATGGTTCATTTGTATTGCAAGGCGGAGAAATAAGTTCACCTGCATTTACCGGAAGGATTGAGAATGTTCTGAAGGAAATAAAAAGAATAAGTGCCGGTAAACTCGGTGTTACAATTTCACTTGGCGAACAAAGTGAAGAAACATATCGTCGCTGGTTTAATGCCGGTGCTCATCGCTATTTGCTCAGAATTGAAGCAAGCAACAAAGAGTTGTATAAAAAAATCCATCCTGATAATGATTTACACTCTTTCGAAAAGCGTGTGGAATGTCTTGAAATATTAAAAAAAATCGGTTATCAAACAGGCACGGGAGTAATGATTGCTTTACCGTTTCAAACCACAGAACACCTTGCCGATGATATTATTTTTATGCGTGATTTTGATATTGATATGGTAGGCATGGGACCTTATATTGAACATCCCGATACTCCGTTGTATAAATATAAAGATATGTTAATGCCTCTTAAAGACCGATTTGATTTGGCATTAAATATGATAGCAACTTTGCGAATTGTAATGCCCGACATTAATATTGCGGCAGCTACCGCATTACAAGCCATTGACCCCATAGGCAGAGAGAAAGCCGTAAAAGTGGGTGCAAATATAATTATGCCTAATATCACACCCGGAAAATACCGTAATAACTACAAACTTTACAACAATAAACCTTGTGTTGACGAAGAACCGCAAGATTGCATACAATGCCTTGATGTAAGAATACGCCTTGCCGATGCTTACATAGGATACGGCGAATGGGGCGACTCAAAACGCTTTGCAAAAAGAACCCTTATGCAAAATTAAATACTTAAAGTGTAACTTTATATTATTTGCAAAAAATATAATTTATTTGATAAAAGATTAAAATATGTTCTATAAAATGAATTATATTTGTTTTTAACATATTATCAATCAAACTAAAATTAGTGAACAATTTATTTAACTCTATAAGAACCCGTGTAACAATGGTAATAATAAGTGTAGTATTAATTACTACCATTGCCATTATGCTTGTTATATCCAAAGAATCGGAAGATAATTTTTATGATATTCATAATAATTATTCTAAAAATATTGTCAATTTTTTAAAACTTAACGTTAACAATCAATATAAAAGTATTCTTTTTCATAAATCAACATTGTTAAATATAAGAAAAGCAGAGTTAAAGAATATTACAGATATTATTATTTCTGTAATAGACAATTGTTATTCATCATATAAAGCAGGACATATTTCCGAAAAAAGAGCTAAGCAAATTGCCATTATCCAAGTTTCAAACTTCAGATACAACAATGGAATAGGATATTTTTGGATTAATGATACAGGACGCCCGTTCCCGAAAATGATTTCACATGCCACTACCCCGTCGTTAAACGGCAAAATACTTGATAATAAAGAGTTTAACTGTGCTTTAGGTAAAAACGAAAATCTTTTTGTGGCTTTTGTTGATGTGTGCATGAAAAACGGCGAAGGATATGTTGATTACCTTTGGTCAAAGCCTGTTGCAAATGGATTAACACAAAAACAACCTAAAATATCATACGTTAAACTTTATAAAAAATGGAATTGGATTATAGGGTCAGGAGTTTATATTGATGATATTGAAAATGATGTAAATCTTAGGATAGAAGCTGTTAAACGAGAGCTAAACGAAAGTATGACCAAGCTTTACGCTGAAAATAATAGTTATGCTTTTATATTTAACAGCAACAAAGAGCTAATTATTCATCCCTTTTTAGCAGGAACTGATGCTCTGAATATTAAAAATAAATTAACAGGTAATCCTCTTTTTGACGATTTGGTAAGTGCTTATAAATCAGGTAAAAATTATGTAGATTATATTTGGAATAAACCAAACGACACCGCTAATTTTATTTATCAAAAGCGAGCCTATTTGACTTATTTTAAACCGCTTGACTGGTATATTGCATCTACATTTTATATTGATGATATTAATGCACCGATTAATAAAATGAAAAGAAAAATTGTTATTGTTGTAATAATTGTTTTCTTATTTTCGGTGATTATCTCCATACTTTTTGCAAATAGTATTACTCGCCCTATTTTATTATTATCAAACCGTGTTAAATCTATTAAAAACGATGGTATTTTAAAAGAATTTGAACCTATAACAACAGGTAGCAGGGAAATTGTGGAGTTTAGTTTTTTGTTAAACGAGATGATAAGTTCAATTATAGAATCGCAAAATGCATTAAACGAAAGTGAAGATAAATTCAAAAATTATATTGAATATGCACCCGAAGGTATTATTATTACCGATAATGCAGGTTTTGTTAAAAATGCTAATCCTAAAGCATCTGACATTACAGGCTATTATTATAAAGAATTAATTAAAAAAAATATTTTTGATTTTGTTAACGAAAATAAAAATATCTTCATCAAAAGAGCAGTTTTAAGTTTAAAAAAGAATAACTTTTTTGAAGGTGAAACAGTTATTATTCACAAAACAACACACAAGAAAGTGTATGTTTTAATAAGCTCAATAACTTTGAATAATAGCGATATTTTAATATTTTTAAGGAATATAGATTATATAAAAGAGTATCAAAAAGAGTTAGTTGATGCTAAAATTAAAGCAGAAGACAGTAATAAATTAAAATCGGCTTTTTTGGCTAACATGAGCCACGAAATAAGAACTCCTATGAATGGAGTTGTAGGATTTTCAGAATTGTTGACAGACGAAAATATTACTGAAGAAGAACGTAGAAAATATACCGAAATAATAAAATCAAGCAGCTTGCAATTATTAAGTATAGTAAATGATATTATTGATATATCTAAAATTGAAACAGGCCATATTAAGGTTAATATTAGTGAGGTAAATTTATTTGAACTGATGACAAATCTTGAAAATATTTATTCGCCGATAGCCCTAAAAAAAGGTGTTAACTTAATTCTTGACAGGTTTCCCGAAGTTTTAAAACAACCTATACTGTCCGATGCTACCAAAATAAGACAAGTATTAGAGAATCTAATAAACAATGCATTGAAATTTACAAGCAAAGGAGTTATTAAATTTGGATGCGATTATGATGGTAAAATTATTAAATTTCATGTGAAAGATACCGGAATAGGTATCAGTAAAGATATGCATAATGTTATTTTTGAGAGATTCCGACAAGCTGAAAATGTAAAAATAAAACAGATAAAAGGAACAGGACTGGGCTTGGCAATATCAAAAGCCTATATTGAAATGTTGGGAGGTAAAATATGGGTTGAATCGAAAATTAATCAAGGTGCTGAGTTCTTTTTTACAATACTTCGTTTTGAAATTAACTCCGATTAAATTTTTGAATTACCCATTAAAATAACAGTAAAACTACTCTTACTCTCTAAATACAGATAGTTTACTATTACATGACTTTTACTGCATAAGTCGATTTCAACCGGATAATATGTTATTTATCATTATTCAGCATGTCAAAAGTCATGTTTTTTTAGTTTTCCTATTCATAATTTTACCTGACACACAACAAATTAATAATAGGAGGACTTATTTATGGCTGATATTCAAGCAATTATTAAAGACCTTGCGAATAAACACGGACGCAAACGTGAAAGTTTGTTACCTATTTTGCAAGGAGTAGTTCAAAATGACAGATTTGTCAGTGAGTATGCAATGATTGAAATTGCACGCGAGCTTGACATTTCAACTGCCGAAGTTTTCGGCACAGCAACATTTTATTCTTTTTTAGATACCGAAGTTCGCGGAAAATTCGTTATCAGAGTATGCAAAACCATTACCTGTTCCATGAAAGGTAAAAATCAAATTTTGCTTGCTCTCGAAGATTCATTAAAAATAAAAGTCGGCGAAACTACACCCGACAAAAAATTTACACTTCTCGAAACCAACTGTCTGGGTTGGTGCCACAAAGCTCCCGCTATGCTTATCAACGATGATGTTTTTACTGAATTGACACCCGAAAAGGTTCGTCAAATTATGGAAGAATATAAAAAGCGGGATGTGACGGTTTAACAACCTATTTAAAGCATGTTTTTTTAATTTAAAAAATTTTTAAAAATGGGAAAAAATCAACTCAGACGAATCGATTTAATTTTTGCAAAAGATGTCGATTTTAAAGATATATTAACGGCTGTATTAAAAAAGCCAAACAACGAGATTGTTGAAGAAATGATAGAATCAGGTTTAAAAGGACGAGGTGGAGCAGGTTTCCCCACAGGATTAAAGTGGAAACTTACCGCCGAATCTAAATCTGACGAAAAGTATGTTATTTGTAATGCCGACGAAGGTGAACCCGGAACTTTTAAAGACCGTGAAATTTTAACACAAGTGTCTTATAAAGTGTTAACAGGTATGGCTATTTGTGCTCGTGTTATTGGTGCAAAAAAAGGATTTATCTATTTACGCGGAGAGTATAAATTTCTTGTTAAAACATTAAATGAAGAACTTGATAAATTTCATAAAGTTTGTAAAGACCTTGGTCTTAATTTTAATGTTGAAATATTTATGGGAAGCGGAGCATATATTTGCGGTGAAGAGAGTGCTCTTGTAGAGTCAATGGAAGGCAAACGCGGTGAACCGCGAAACAAACCGCCATTTCCGTCGGAAAGCGGATATATGAATAAACCTACTGTAATAAATAATGTTGAAACACTTGCTCATGCATTTACAATTTTTGAATACGGAGCAAAAAAATTCCGTGATTTGGGAGTTCAAGATTCAAGGGGATCAAAACTGTTTTCTGTTTCGGGTGATACTCCAATACCTGGAATTTATGAGCTTGAACTTGGTATGACTGTTCAGGATTTTGTTGACGACTTTGGCGATGGCGACTGTAAAGCAGTGCAAGTTGGAGGAGCTTCGGGATTTCTTGTTCCGCGTAAGCGATTCAGAGAAACTGCTATAGGCTACCAAGGAAAACTTACGGGAATTTCATTACCCACAGGAGGTTCTATGATGCTTTATAATAGTTCTCGCTCAATGTATAATGTTTTAAGTAATTATCTTGACTTTTTCCAAGAAGAGTCTTGCGGGCAATGCACTCCTTGTCGTGTGGGCTGTCAGCAATTGGTGCGTGGTATTGAAGCTGTAAAACGCGGTGAAAAACCTGCTTCGTATCTTGATGTATTGCTTAAACTTACCGAAACAATGAAAGTTACCGCTAAATGCGGATTAGGTCAGTCTGTTGCTAATTCATTCCAATCTATTGTTGAAAACTTTAGAGAAGAGATGATTTACTAATTGCATAGTGTTTAATTATTAAAAAAAGTAAATTATGGCTAATAATATAAATCTCACCATAAACGGAATAGCGGTAAATGTAGAAGAAGGTCAAACTATTCTTGAAGCCGCAAAAAAGTTAAATATAAAAATACCTACTCTTTGTTATCACAAAGACCTTTGTGTTGCAGGTAATTGTAGAGTATGTGTTGTTGAACAAGTAGGAAATAAAAAGTTGTTGCCTGCATGTGCCACACCGGTGCACGAAGGGATGGAGATACAAACTAACAGTTTAGAAGTAAGAAATTCGCGTAAGCATATTATCGAATTGCTGTTGTCGGAGCATAATGCCGATTGCACAAGATGTTACAAAAACGGTAATTGTGAATTGCAAGAACTTGCTTCGGAATATAAAATTACAAATCCCGATTTTATTGATTTAGTTCCTTTTAAAGAGTATAGTTACGATGATTTATCACCGTCAATAATTAAGGATGACAGCAAATGTATAAGATGTCAGCGTTGTGTGAGAACCTGTGCCGATATTCAATATTTGTCGGCTTTAAGTGTTGCTTACAAAGGAGATGAGATGAAAATTTCTACTTTTGGAGAAAAACCTATGAATGAAGTTGTTTGTGCAACCTGTGGACAGTGTGTAATTCATTGTCCCACAGGAGCATTAACTGAGAAAAATTATATTGAAGAGGTTTGGGATGTTTTGGCAGACCCCGATATGCATGTTGTTGTTCAAACAGCTCCTGCCGTAAGAGTAGGATTGGGTGAAGAATTTAATGCTAACTCTTCGGGCAGAGTTACCGGTAAAATGGTTGCAGCTCTTAAACGTCTGGGATTCGATTCTGTTTTAGATACCGATTTTACTGCCGACCTTACAATTATGGAAGAGGGAACAGAGCTTCTTACTCGATTGAAAAAAGCAATTGTCGATAAAGATAAGAATGTGAAACTTCCGTTGTTTTCATCATGTTCGCCGGGTTGGATTAAATTTATTGAACATACAAATACATCAATGCTTGATAATTTATCGTCGTGTAAGTCGCCGCAACAGATGTTTGGTGCTTTGGCAAAAACATATTATGCAAAACATCGCGGACTTAAACCCGAAAAAATAGTATCGGTATCAATAATGCCTTGCACAGCTAAAAAGTTTGAAGCTAACCGTCCCGAAATGCGTGATAGCGGATATCAAGATGTTGATTATGTTCTTACTACTCGCGAACTTGCTATTATGATTAAGCAAGCAGGTATTGAGTTTAATGATTTGGAAGAAGAAAAATTCGATAAACTTATGGGAGAATCAACAGGTGCAGCAGTTATTTTCGGTGCTACCGGAGGTGTTATGGAAGCTGCTTTGCGAACAGCATACGAATTGGTTACAGGTAGAGAAGTGCCGTTTAAAAATCTTGATATTACTCCCGTAAGAGGACTTGAAGGAATAAAAGAGGCTTCGGTAGTTATTGAGGATGCTTTGCCTGAATGGGACTTTTTAAATGGTGTAGAGTTGAAATGTGCTATTGCTCACGGACTTGATAATGCTCATAAAATTCTTGAAAGAATAAAAACAGGAAAAGCAAATTATCATTTTGTTGAGTTTATGGCATGTCCGGGTGGATGTCTCGGCGGCGGTGGTCAACCGATACCTACAAGTCCTGAGATAAGAAAAAAACGTATGGAAGCTATTTATGCCGAAGACGGTGATATGCCTATACGTAAATCGCATGAAAATCCTGAAGTATTACAACTTTATAAGGAATTTTTGGGTGAGCCTCTCGGTCAAGTATCGCATAAATTGTTGCATACTCATTATACTGAGAGAGAACGTTTTTAATTGTCATCTTTTATATCTCTAATAAAAAATGCCGGACGTTTTTTTTGCCGGCATTTTTTTATTATTGGTTTTCAAAATATTCGTAACCGTCGATTATATCAAGATAAGTGCCGTCAAAATCTGCATCTAATATTTTTTTAAGATAAGAATTATCGTTTCCGTAAATTATGGCTTGCCACTGTTTATCCCAATATTTTACTTTATAATTTCCTTTCCATTCGGGATTTTCTCTTTCGATAAATTCAGGACTGCCAAGTTTCCATTCGTGTTGCCAATAGTATCTGTAATTTTCGGCTTCACCAATGCTCATGTAACATACAACAAGACGTTTGCCGCCGTTATGTTTTGTTTTTAGTGCGGTTATTTCATCTTTTGTATAAGCATCCTCATTATGAAATAAATCCATAATAATTAAATCGTAATCGGTATTTGAAACAGCATTTATAAAATCGCTTTTTGAGTTAAATTTTTCGCTGTTAATTAAATACAAAAAGTTTTTAGCCTGTGAAATGTCAGTAATATTATTGTTGTTTACATTGTAAGGCTGAGCAGGGTAATCGGGGATAACATTCAAATCCCTTTCGCTTGCGGCAAATGATATAAATCCGTTTTGATTGTTTAGTTTATAAGAATCATCCATATTATCGTGGGTGTAACAATAGTCGGTAGCCAATACTTCAACACCCTGTTGCTCAAACAGCTTGCACAAATCAAGCATGTAATTCATCTCTTCATCGGGAGTTTTTTCGTCATCGTTGTTATAGCCGTAAAACATATCTTCAATACCAGTTGCATCAATAGCATCAATATAAGCTGTTTTTAGCTCTCCGTTTGGTTCTCCGGTTTGTGTTATTAACTCTTGCCCGTTTTGCGGAATAATTATAAAATTATTGTCAATATTTTTAGCGTAAGCTGAAATGTTTTTTACAAAATCTCTCATCTCTTGACGATAATCTAATCCCGTGTTATCCTGCGATTCAGGCTTGTCGTCATTGCATCCCGTAAAGGAAAAAACAACAACACTTGATAGTAATAAAAATATTTTTTTCATGGTTGTATTATTTAAATCATAAAATATCTATCCTGTGACAACTTTGCCTGCATCGTAATTAAATTCGCTGCCAAACATGCTGTGAGGTATTAAATAAATCATCAACATTACTATTGATGCAATTATTATCCAAATGGGGCGTTGTTTTTTGCGGTTTGCAATAAATGCAATTACCCAAAAAACTACAGCAATAAGAGTTTTATTATCGGTTAAGTCCATCCCTTTCGGGAAACCTGTCCACAACTCGCCAAAAGCATACAGTTGCATTAAAGGTCCGAAAATCATTCCGCCGACAAGCAAAATAATAAGTGTTAAGTTTGTATAAAACACCATTTTTTTGTGTTTTGCCACTGCCAATATTCCCGAAAGGTTAGAAATAAGCATAGCTAAAAACATTAATATAACATGCGGTATTAATATAAAATTAGGTACTCCGCCTTTAAATCTTACCACTACATGAAAGTCGTCTTGATTATTAATCTGCTTTCCGTTTTGATAAAAAGACACTTTATATTCAATTTTCCCTGCCGGCGGTTGGTGTGGTAAAAATGCCTGTAAAGTATCGCCCTTTCTCAGTAAATTTTCAGTTTCCCATTGGTCGTTTGTGGGAAATCTTTTGTAAGTAACCTTTGCTGATACCGATGTATCGGAAATAATAAATATTACGGGACAATCGTTGTCACCACCATGACTGCGTATTAAATTTAGATTATATATAGAATTGTTGACACTTAATACAACTTTTTTGGGATGTGTTGGTCCTGTAATACGTTGATAAACTGCTGCACTTAATGTTATTATAATTGCAAACAGCCAAAAAAATGTCATTTTTAAGGTATTATTCATGATTATTCTTATTTAAAGTTTATCCCTAATAACTGATAATACAGCAAAATGTTTAATAAAAATTAAATGTTATTCTATAATTGTTTGTTGTTTTTTGTTAAAGTATTTGTTTAAAACTAAATAAACAGCGTAAATTATCAATACACAAAGAATAAGTAAAGAAATATAGTATCCGGTGCTGCCGATAATATCTTTAAAAGTAATATTTACATCAGAGAATTTTTTTGCCAAAACAAATCCCGTAAAATTATTTACAAAGTGCATAAACATTCCGGGTAATATTGATTTTGTTTTAACAAAAACCCAACCTATGGCAATGCCTATTAAAACGGCACCGATAAATTGCCAAGGATTAGCATGAGCTATTCCGAATATTACGGCAGAAAGAACAATGGCTTTGTTTGTTGAATATTTATCTAAAAATCGTTTTAAAATGACACCTCTGAAAATTAATTCTTCTAAAAAAGGTGCTATAATAACAATAGTTAAAAAACCTTGTAAGTTCATCTGAATCATTTTTTCAAACAAGCGAATAAATGATTCAGGCATTGGTATTAACGATGCAAATGCTTCTGATATTATTGACAGGGAAAACACAAGTGGAATAATCAATAAATAAACAACTATATTAACTTTTTTGTCGTCGATATGTTTTACTTGCCACCACATTCGGGCTATTATAAATAAAACACCAAACGAAACGGTATAATTTATAAATATCATCCATTTGTCAAATCCGTAAAATATTCCTTTTAAAGCCAATAATATAGGACTTAACAAAAAAGAAACAGCAACAGATATTAATAATAGTGCCAAAGCATGAGTGAACCCAAATTGCTTTTCGGGTAATGTAGTAGTGTTTTGATTATCCATTGAAATGTGATTTTGTGGAATTTTTATAAATTAATATTATTATAATTACGAATAATATAAACATCGTAATCGCCAAGATAGGTAAATCCTGCTTTTGAGTATAAGTTAACAGCTTTAAAGTTATCTTTATGAACTTCAAGTTTTATCTGTAATTTTTTTTGTTTGGCAAATATTAAAGATTTTTCAAGTAGGGGTTTAGCAAGTTTTTGACCTTGAAATTCGGGTTTAATACCAAAATGATGCAAGTATAAACGACGACTGTCGTTGGTAATCCACGAAGTACCGATTATTTTTTTTGTTGACGGCTGTTCCATAACAAAAAAAGCACCATTGTGCTTTAACGATTTTATGATAGTATCAAGGTTGTCGCCTCGTTCGGGATTTCCCAAACCGGTTTCAATCCACAACTCCATGATTTTGTTGTAGTCGTCGTCTCTAAAATCTCGAATTATATAATCAGTTTTCATTTTTTTTGAAACATTAAGATTGTTTTTCAACATTAAGATATTTAGAAAATTAAGGTTTTTACCGCTAAGACGCTAAGTCGCAAAGTTTTTTATCCACAAATTACACTAATTAGCACTGTCCTTCGTTGCCAGTCCGCCTTCGACTATGCTCAGGCTCCAAGCTAACTTTCAACTTTACGAACTTTCAACTTTTAACTCATTTCAGCATTATTGCATTATTGCATTATCGCATTGTATCATTAAATCATTGAACCATTATATCATTAAATCATTGAACTATTAAATAACATTTACTCCCTAGCTACGGCTTTTACAAGTTCTACTTCGTAAATAACCGAAGTAAACGGCGGAATAATACCGGTAGAGCTTCCTTTTTCACCCCAAGCTAATTCCGACGGTAGAATAACAAGAGCTTTTTCGCCTTCACGCATTCTGCCTATTGCATCTTCAAGTCCGGGTATTACTTGCATTTCAGCACCAAAAACAAACTCAAACGGTTGATTGCGTTTAATGGTAGAGTCGAAAAATTTACCGTTTAAAAATCGTCCTTCATAGTTTACCGTTACAACATCACCTATTTCAACCGGCTTGCCCGTTCCCTCTTGTAAAGTAATAAAATACATTCCGTTTGCCACTGGAGCAACATCAATTTTTTGTTCTTTTATAAAACGACTTAAAACAGATTTTTCATAATCGCCAAAATCTTCAATCCACTTTAAAAAATCTTCTTTATCTTTTTGATATTGAGCATCTGTTCGTATCTCGTCAACACGCAATTCAACTTTAAGTTTTTCACCTTTTTTTATAAAATGCGGTAATTTTGTTTGTAGTGTTTTTGTAAAAAAATCATTGGCATCAATAATAAACGATGCACTGTCACCTTCCGACAGCATAAGAAAACATTCGTCAATGCTACCTTTAAAATCGGGTTCGGTAAGTTGAAATGTTCGATATCCCTTAAAAAAAACCGAATCATTTATTGTTGTGTATTTTATATCGGCGGTAATATAATCGGTAGGTTTCGGTGGACAAACGGTGTCTCCTATTTTTAGTAATTTATAATAAATACCTGTATCGGTTTTTGAAAACCCCGGATATTTATTAAAAAAATTACATGACGAAAGAATTAATATTCCCGATATAAATAAAAGCAGTTTTTTCATAATAGCTTATTGTTGTGTTACTTACGTAGATGTGAGTAACTCTGTCGATTAATTTGTTGTTTTTGATAAATATAAAATACAATAAATCTTTTCGGTTGTAAAAATTAAATAAATTTTATCAGACAAAAAAATTTATTTTGTTAACTTAATAAGTTCAATATTGTAAATAATTGTTGCTCTGGGGGGTATTTTATTTTCATCACCCAAAAGACCGTAAGCCAAATGCGGCGGCATAATAAATCTTGCGGCATCGCCTTGTCGTAATAACAATATGCCTTCTTCAAGTCCTGATTCAACGCCGCCTTGCCCAATCTTAAAATTTTTGACACCTAAACTGTCAGAATTGTAACATTCGGTTCCGTCTAACAATTGCACGTTGTATTTAATATGAGCCGTCATTCCCGTTTCGGCTTTATTGCCGTTTCCGTGTTTAACTATTTCATACCACAATCCTGTTTGTGTATGTTTCATATTCCATCCGTGCCGTTTTACAACACTTGCAATATCTTCTTGGTCTTTTTTTACAAGTCCTTTATTGGCTTTTATCAAGTTTTCTTTAAACTCTTTTTGCTCATGAGCTGAATAATGTCTTGTTTTCGATTTACACGAAATCATTAATACAACTGCAATTAAAAATCCGATTTTAATAAATTTTACTATCATATTATTTTGAACTATATAAGAATTATAAGAACACTTCACTCGTTTATTTTTAAAATATTAAAAATCTCACGCAAAGTCACAGAAACGCAAAGAGTTTATTTGCAAATTATTACTGCTCTTTGTTGCGAACTCGACTTCAACAGGCTTTCCGAAATAAATTCGGAGTAAACTAGCCTCCGTAATACCGGTCACTGAGCCTGCCGAAGTGATATTTTGCTATTATTACTATTCTCTATTGCTAATTCGGCTTCGACAAGCTCAGCCTCCGCTATAACTTTTAACTTTATAAACTTTCAACTGTTAAATACTTTTTATATTCCGGTAAAATGCTTTCAAACTGTTCAATAGTTTTTTTTAGCGATGCTTTATATTCGCCTCCCGCTGCATTTTTGTGTCCGCCTCCGCTAAAATGTTCTTTTGCCACTAAATTTGCGGGGAAATCGCCTTTTGAGCGAAAAGAACATTTTGTATAATTATCTTTTTCGATAAAAATAGCCGAAAAAACAATCCCTTTTATTGATAGAGGAAAGTTAACAAATCCTTCGGTATCTCCTTGTTCGAAATTATAACTATCCATATCTTTTTGTGAAAGATAAATATATGCGGTTCCGTATTCGTGTAAAACTTTCATCTTTGAATTTATGGCATGTCCTAACAGTCGAAGTCTATATTCCGAATAGTTATTATATATTTTATCAATAATATAATCCTTATCTATACCAAAAGACAGCAATTCTCCCACAATTTTAAAAGTAATTTGATTTGAAGAGTTGTAGCTGAAAGTTCCTGTATCGGTAACAATACCCGTAAATAAACATTCGGCAATGGTTTTTGAAACAGCATCTTTACCAAAAGCCGCTTCAATAAATTCATAAACCATTTCGGCGGTAGAACTGGATGAAATGCGACTATAAATAAGGTCGGCAATATTTTCGGGGTCGGGATGATGGTCGATAAGAATTTTCGGACATTTATGAGGCAATACGCTATCGGCAACTTGTGACAGTCGGCTGCGATGATTAAAATCTATCATTATTATTAAATCGGCAGACTTTATTATCTCTTGTCCTTTGCTTTTATTATTTTCAAAAACAATAATATCATTAAAACCGTCCATCCATTTAAGATAAACAGGTAATTGGTTGGGAACAATAAAGGTGGCTTTTTTATTAAAATTTGTAAATAAATTATAAAATGCCAAACCCGAACCTAAGGCATCACCATCGGGATTTTTATGCGACAATATTACAATATTTTGTGCTTTGTCAATCTCTGCTTTTGCGTTTTTTGTAAAACTTGATGAAATAGTGTTCAAAATAATTATTTTTTAATAATAGTTTATATTTTGTAAACAAAAGTAACAATTAACAATTAATAATGGTTTTATAATTAAAACAAAAAAATGAATATAATATAAAAGTGTTTGATAAAAATGCTTATTTTTATAAGTGAATTTATAAAAAAACAAAAAATATTATGGCAGGAACTTACACATTTACAATTATTAAACCGGGTGCAGTTTGTGATGAACACATAGGACCTATATTGAATATTATTAATGATGCGGGATTTCATATTGCGGCAATGAAGATGATTAAATTGCGAACAGCACAGGCACGAAAATTTTATGCCGTTCATAAAGACAAATCTTTTTATGACGATTTAATAAGATTTATGACATCGGGACCTATTGTGGTTGCCATAATTGAAAAAGAAAATGCGGTGGAAGATTATCGTAAATTGATAGGCTCTACCGATCCTGATAAAGCCGAAGAAGGTACTATCAGAAAATTATTTGCCGAATCGATGCAAAAAAATGCTGTTCACGGCTCCGACAGTGATGAGAATGCACGCATAGAAAGCGATTTCTTTTTCTCAAAAAGTGAGAGATTTAGTAAGTTTGAAGACAGGGATTTTTAAATCTTTTTTTTTGATTTGAAAATTATAGTAGGATATTTTAAGGCTGATAAATAAATAATTATATCTAATGTCTTATACTATTAATCAGGAAACATGTAAAAAATGTAAATTATGTGTAGAGGTTTGTCCTGTCAATATTATAGAAGCAGACACAGACGGGGTTGTTAATTTTATCCCCGAAAGGGAAATAATTTGCCTTGAATGCGGGCAGTGTATGGCTGTTTGTCCGACCGATTCGGCAAAAATATCAAAATATACGTATGGCGACAATTTGATTAAACTTCCTGATAATAAGGTAGATTATTTGCAATTTATTAACTTTATTTCAACTCGCAGGTCGATACGTAATTTTAAAGATAAACCTGTGGAAAAAGATGTGGCAGAAAAAATTATTGATGCATTAAGGTATGCTCCTTATGGTGCAGAGCCGAATAAAGTAGAAATTACGGTGGTGAATAATCGCAATGTTATTGAAACATCGTTATCGCATATTGAGAAATTTCTTGATAATATTATAAAATGGGTTGACAGTCCTGTTGTAAGCCGAATTATAAAATACAAAAAGGGTGTTGAAACTTTTAGCACACTGAAAAACCATCTGTATCCGATGTCGAAACTTGAAAATTACAAGTTGAAATACGGCGACAGGATTACACGCGGGGCACCTGCGTTAATTATTTTTCATGCTCGCCCCGATGCAGAAGAACATACCAATAATGCTTTAATTTATGCCACTTATGCAATGTTTGCCATTCATTCGCTTGGACTTGGCGGCTCAATGAACGGCATTGTTCCTGCGGCAATAAACAAAGTAAAAAAAGTAAAAGAGATATTTAATATTCCGAATAAACACGAAGCCGTAATATCAATAATGTTCGGTTATCCTAAATATAAATACCGCAAAACAGTAAAAAGAGAATCAAAAAAAATACATTGGATAGAGTAAATTTACGAATAAGCACGTTTTGAAATATTTTCCCAATCGGCTTTATAATATTCTTTAATTTTCTCTAACTCATCTTTTGGAATTAGCGGTTTGCTGTCAACTTTTGAATTTGGCACAAGTTTCGATAAATATAGTATTGAATATCTTATTGAACCCATATACAATCGCCAAAGAAAGTGCATTATGCCGTTTTTGAAAACTCGACGTTTACGCAAATCAAAGCGTTGACTTAGGTTATGGAATATTTTCAACTGTTTTTCGTTGTATGATGTATGTTTTCGGTTAAAATTTATGCTGTCAAAATCTATTGTAACATCCATAAGTTTTGCCATTTTGGCAATAAATTTTTTCGGATTATTCCGCAATTCATCGTAAATAAAAATTGCAGGCTCTTTTGTGAAATATTTTTTAAGAATCTCTACTTGATGATTATAGTTAAGATGCTCTTTTTTAAAGAATCCTTTATCGTTTTCAATATCAAAAAAGTTGGTAAAGTTACCTTGAAATCCGTTTTTTACAAAACGCCTGTATTGCGATGCAATATAGCCGTCTTGTCTTCTGAAAACAATTATCGGCGTAGTGTCGGGATAGTTTTTTGTAAACTTGCTTACTTCGTATTCCAATTGACGGTCGAACTCGCTCGAAAGAAGATATTTTTTGTGATTTGTTTTTTCAATTATACTTTTTGAGCCGTGAAATTTTGTTCGCTGAATATAGTATATGCCTTTAAATTTAGGAAAAACGCGGTATTGTAAAAATGTTGTTCCCGTTTTACCGGTTCCCACATGGAAAAATAATATTTTATCAGTATTGCTGTTCATTATTATTAAATATTAAAACTTATTTTAAAATAATATCATCTATCATATTTGTGCCAACTTCTTCGTTTAATCTGCTTATAATCACATCTTTAATCATTAGAAGTTCGCTTCGTATTATTGATGATTGTATAAAAACAATTAATTTTCGGTCTTTTATATAAATGTTTTTGGTAGCATTTTTTGCTATTTTACCTACAACCTTTCCCCAAGAACCGACAATAATATTTTCTTTAATTTTAGGGTTCTTTTTTAGTGCATTAACATATTCATTAATCACATCTTTAAGCGGTTGTGTATTTGATTTTTTCATTATTTATTGAATTTTTTCAATATTAGCATTATTTACCGAATAGTGAAAGTATTCACCGTTTATACGTTTCAATACTTTGTTTACCCTTTCGGGATTTGTGTCTGTAATAAACACTTGACCAAAGTTATTTTGCGAAAGTAAAATTATAATTTGTTCAACACGTTCGCTGTCCAATTTGTCAAAAATATCGTCTAACAAAAGAATAGGTTTAAATCCGCACTGTTTTTGAATATATTCAAATTGAGCAAGTTTAAGAGCTGTAAGATATGATTTTTGTTGCCCTTGTGAGCCTAATTTTTTTATGGGAAAATCTTCAAGCAACAGACTTAAATCGTCTTTGTGAATGCCAACGGTTGTATATCTGGCAATTTTATCTTTTTCAATATTTTCGGCTAACAAATCGGTTAAATTTTTTGAGTGCAGTTGCGATGAATATAGCAACGATACTTGCTCATTATTTTTTGAGATATGTTTAAAATATTTTTGAAAAACAGGAATAATCTCTTTGATGAAATTATTACGGCGGTTAAATATTTTACTGCCGTATTCGGCTAATTGTTGATTGTATAAGTCTAAAACTTCGGTATCAATGCAGCCTGTTTTTCCGTATTGTTTAAGAATAAAATTGCGTTGAGCCAAAGCACGGTTGTAGCTTTGTAAATTGTATAAATAATTTCTGTTGTATTGTGAAATTATTCCGTCGATAAATTTTCGTCTTTCATCGCTGCCGCCTATTATTAAATTAATATCGTAGGGCGAAATCATAACAAGCGGAATCAATCCTATGTGGTCGGCAAGTTTATCATATTCTTTTTTATTCCGTTTAAATCTTTTTCGTTTGCCTTGTTCAAACGAACAGTAAATATTCTCATGGGTTTCGTTATTAAATAGATATTGACCGTTTATAACAAAAAGATTATCACTATGTTTTATATTAAAAGAATCGACAGATGTAAAAAAACTTTTGCAAAACGACAGATAATAAATTGCATCTAAGATATTTGTTTTACCGACACCGTTTTTGCCGGTAAAGCAATTTATCTTTGAGCAGAAATCAACTTCCAGTTTGTTGTAATTTTTAAAATTTAACAGTGATAAACTTTTAAGATACATGTTGCAAATATAGTTATTTGTGTTTCGATTTTTAATACTAAAAGTAGTCTTTTTTTATAGAATATTATTTAAAGCAAAAAAGTCTTTTGGAGGGGATCCAAAAGACTTTTTAATGTTTCCTTTTT
>Ga0256846_1000036_pt1 | contig 54831 bp, 52 predicted proteins | sample TevniametaG_FD_189098 | JGI IMG/M metagenome (GOLD analysis project Ga0256846, IMG submission 189098) | Tube worm associated microbial communities from hydrothermal vent at the East Pacific Rise, Pacific Ocean - Tevnia | ecosystem: Host-associated > Annelida > Integument > Unclassified ...
TTTGAGAAAAAAATATAGAAAAAAAAAACGGACTTATCGAAATAGCAGAATTTGTTAATAAAAACACTAAAAAAGATGAGTCAGTCCTATTTATGCCGGTAGGTCCTCAACTTTATTATTATTCAGAAAGGGTTTTTAAAACATCTTTGGGTGTATTGGGACCGGGTAGATTGACAACAAAAAAGAAACAATTATCATATTTCCAAGAATTAATAGATACAAAAACTAATGTGATAATTGATTTTTATGAGTTTAATTATGATAGAATTGTTACAAGAAACCCCAGGTATTATTATCCATATTTAATGAAGCTTATTTATTCGAATTATAAAATAATAAGAAGATTTGGAAATAGGACGTTACTTTGCAGAGATGAGCGTTTTAATAAATTCTTGATAAATAAATCACCTTCTTTTGATAAAATGTTATTTGAGGATACTGTATTTAAAAGGGAAAATTTTTTGGTGAATGTGTATAAAACTAATACAATTCCTACAGAACTTGCAAAACGAATAACTATTATAAAAAACGGAGTTTTATTTTGTGACATAAATATTAAAAATAAAAGCAACAAAATTAAAAAGTATTATTTAGGACTAAAAAAAGGAAGCGAGTTATATTTTACTAATCTGAAAAGATTGACTTATAGGGAAACCAATAATTCTTTAGAGTATGAGGTTTTTTCTTCAACATCAGGTGTTCCGGTAGGTTTATACAAACTTATTGTATTTTATTCGAGAGGGGAGAATAAATGGTATTATCAGGAAATGCCGACAAAAATTACAATTAAGAATCTGCATTATAAGTAAAATTTATTTTAAAAGAATATACTATTAATAGGAAATGAATGTTTTTTAAAAGGTTTTTAAACATATTCAAGTATTTAGTAATAAGTATATCTATTCTTATGTTTATCATATTAAATACCCCATTCATAACCTTTTTCTTTAGAAATCCGGATCAAGGAGCTCAATTGGCAAAGGGTATGGGAATTTTAAACGGGATACATCCGTTTATTAATATTAAAGGTAATATTTACGGTCCTTTAGTCTTTTATATGAGTGCTTTGGGACAACTCCTTTCTAATAATAGATTAATAGGTGAAGTTATTATTATTGTTTTTGCATATTTCTTATCTTATTTGCTTTTGTATTATTTAATGGAAAAGGTTTCAAAAAGTTTTATTATTTCTTTTACTTTATTGATAATTTCTCTATCTTTTTTTACAAGGTTTTACGTGTACTATATTGTATTGACACCAATTTTAGTTCTGTTTTTTATTTACTATTTAATTTTCAAAAGAAGTGATTTCAAAGGAATTTTCTTATTAGGTCTTTTTTGTGGCATTACAGCTTTATTCAGATTTGATGTCGGCGTATATGCATTTGTAATTAGTTTTGTAACTATCACTATCTTTTTTAAAGAAAACGGTATAAAAGTATTGAAAAGAAATGTTCTGTTTTTTTTGTCAACATTGTTTCTATCAATATCACCTTTTTTATTTTTTTTAATTGTAAATAACAAATTTCCAATATCTTTGATTGAAACTATTGAGATTATTATAGGAATGGCACATAGTCTGTCTTTACCTGATCCTGTATTTGATTTGCATCAGTCTTTTTTTTCAATATACAATAATATATCTTTTATATTCTGGTTTTTTAGAATTTTCCCCTTTTTAGTGTTAATAGTTTTGTATGTATTATGGAAAAAAATAGAGGATAAAGAGAGATTGTTTGTATTGGTCGGTTCTATTTTTTCTATTCTGATTTTTATTCAGGCTTTACATAGAACTGATAAGGATCATATACTTGAAGTTATTGTACTTCAGTTTGTTTTACTTGCTTGGATTTTTGGATTGTTTAGAAATGAAATTGTTAAAGGTAATCTAAGTATTAAAATTCCAATCATACTCATAGCCTCCTTATTATTATTTACTTGGGCATCTTTTATTGTAAGCTACAATATAATAAGAAATATGAGAAGAAGTTTTAAAAATGAATTTGCAAATTACAAGACTTTCTTTTATACAAATGAATTTATGAGGAAAAAATTTAAGAACAATAAACATATAGGGATAATTGATCTTGTAAATAAAAACACAAAAAAAAATGAATCTGTTTTTTTTATGCCTCTTTCACCGCAATATTACTATTTTTCCCAAAGAGTTTTTAAAACATCATTGGGGGTTTTAGGACCTGGTAGATTAACTACGAGAGAGAAACAAAAAAAATTTTTTCGTGAACTAATTAATTCCAAAACAAATGTTATAATTGATTTCCCTGATTTTAAGTATGATAAAAATATCAAGAGAAGTACAAGATATTATTATCCGCATCTAATGAAACTTATATATTCAAATTATAAAATAATAAAAAAATTAGGGGATAGGATATTGCTTTGTAGGGATGGACGTTTTGATAAATTCTTGATAAACGGATCACACTCTTTTAATAAAATGCTATTTGAAAATACTATATTTAAAAGTAAAAATATTTTAGTGAATTTATATAAAACCAATACAATTCCTACAGAACTTACAAAACGAATAACTACAATAAAAAACGGAATCTTATTTTGTAACATTAATATTCAAAATGAAAATTGCAAAAAAAGAAAATATTTTTTGGGGCTAAGAAAAGGTAGAAAATTATATTTTACTAACCTAAGAAGTAGGAATTATGTAAAAGCGAAAGATTTTTTTGAGTATGAGGTTTTTTCTTCAACATCAAGTGTTCCGGTAGGTTCATATAAACTTATTGTTTTTTATTCGAGCGGGGAAAATAAATGGTATTATCAGGAAATGCCAACAAAAATTATGATAAAAAATCATTAAATCTATAGTGGTCTGGTTTGTCAAGACCATTATATTTTTTGAAAATATTGGGTTATAATAATATTAAATGAAATCAGCATTAAAAAAAATACTACGAAAACTTGGGATACCTCAATTCTTTAGTGGATTTGTCCAATACACCCTAATTATAGTTGGATATATCCCTTCTTCATTTTTGCGAAAGATTATTTATAAATTTTTGTTTGGTATGAAGATAGGACGTTATTCAACTATACATCATGGTGCTAAAATCAGGGCTCCATGGAAAATTGAGATCGGTCGAAACACAATAATAGGAGATTGTGCAATTCTTGACGGGCGGAATGGGCTTTTTATAGGAAATAATGTCAATTTTAGCACCGGAGTATGGGTTTGGACGATGCAGCACGATATGAATAGTCCGGACTTTTCTGCTTCCGGAGGTCCGGTAAAAATTGAAGATTATGTATGGGCGAGTTGCAGAGTAACAATTCTTCCAAATGTTATTATCGGGAAGGGTGCAGTTCTTGCTGCAAATTCGGTTGTCACAAAAGATGTCTTGCCGTTTATAGTTGCTGGTGGAATTCCTGCAAAGAAGATAGGAGAAAGGAGTAGGGATCTTAAATATACTCTTAGATCCAAGGCTCCTTTTATTTAGGTAGAGAATTTAGGGGAAGAGTATTCAAATCCATAGATAAGATTTTTTATCCTTTAATTGGAGTTCTGTTTCTAAGAAATATTTAATTTGCTTTATAAACTTTGTAAATAGATACGAGCAAATATGCTACAATAAGATGAAGGTGGTTTCGTGGTACGAGCTGAGTAATGGAGTTATGATGTGACTGATTTCGGCAGTTCTATTAAAGAGTTATCGGATATTGCTATAATGAGGATGGGAAAAGTGTAATTAAATCTAATGAAATAATTGTTGAAAAATAAATGAATTTTAAAAAACATGTTAATATGAAAAATTTGCTTTTTGAGAATAAAAATACTAAACAAACAATTGTTAAGAATGTTTTTTGGTTAGGATTCACAGAGTTAATACAAAAGGGAGTAGCTTTTTTAGTGATTGTTTGGTTAGCTCGATATTTTGGACCTCCCGTTTATGGGAAATGGGCTTTTGCTTTAAATTTCACCATTCTCTTTTCTGTGCTTGCGGATTTCGGGTTTTCATATTTATCTGTTAGAGAGATTGCTCGAGATAAATCGAAAACATCTTATTATATTGATAATATTATTATGATGAAGCTTATCTTAGGGTTCGTTGCTTTAGCTTTGATGATTGTTACTATTTGGTTATTGGAGAAAGATCATGAATTAATTAAGTTAGTTTTATTCTTAGGGATTTATTCCGTTTTGAATACCTTTGTTAGGTTTTTTAAGTCAGTTTTTAGAGCGAATGAGAAAATGCAATATGAAGCTGCATCGCAAATGTTACAAAGTTTATGTTTGTTAGGATTAGTATTATTTTTAATTCTAAATAAAGGTTCAGCTTTAATGGTAAGTTATGCTTACATTGTTGCGGTTTTAATTGGGATCGTATTTTCTTTAGCAATCATTTGGAGGAATTTTTCAAAATTTTTCCTAAAAATAGATTTAAAAAAATGCAAACAAATTTTAAAGAAGTCTTGGCCATTTGCTTTAAGTTCAGTGGCGACTTTCACCTATTTTCGTATTGATACTGTCATGTTGGGATTTTTAAAGGAAAATGAAATAGTCGGATATTATAATGCAGCGTATAATGTTGTTTTTATAATGATTGCTGGTATTAGTCTTTTTGTGTCAGCTATTTTTCCTCTCCTTTCAAATCTTTATAAGAATTGTATTAATAAATTTGAGAGTAGTATTAATATATTTTTTAAACTAATTTTTTTTCTTTCTTTTCCTGTAATAATCTTCTTTTTCTTCTTTTCTAAACCAATCATTAGTATGCTTTATGGGAAAGAATTTGTAGAGTATTCTCCTTTAATTTTTAAGATTCTTGTTTGGTCTGTTTTCGTATTGTATAATTATGCAGTATTTGCTATTGGACTTTCTGCTTCAGATAAACAAAAGTTCTATTTAAAGGGAGTAATGTTGGGAGCTATTTTTAATGTTTTAACAAATCTTATAGTTATTCCTAAATATAGTTGTTATGGAGCTGCTGTTACTACGGTTTTAACTGAAATAGTTGTTTGTAGTTATATGGTTTATAAATTTTTAGATTCCAATAAAATTAAATTGCCAATTGGTTTTATTATGAAAGTAACATTTGCTTCTCTTGGTATGTTTGTAATGATTTTTGGTCTTCTTCAACTTAAAATCAATCTGATAATTGCCATGACTATTGGACTGTTGGTATACATTGTATTTATAGTTGTTTTAAAAGTTTTTAAAAAAAATTTATTTTCTCTCATCAAAAGTGTGGATTTAATAAAATGAAAAAAAAAAATATATCGGAAACAGAATCTTTTTTATCAAAGAAAGGATTGTATTATAATCTCATCCGTTGGGATTTGGTTGAATTAATTGAGGGTAGCGACAATAAAGTTTTGGAAATTGGTTGTAGCACGGGGAATACAGGTAGTATGCTAAAAGAAAAAGGCATGGCTAGTGAGGTCGTCGGAATTGAAATGTCACCCGAAATTGCGGAGATAGCCAAAACAAAATTAGATAAAGTAATAACAGGAAATATAGAAAACTTAAATTTACCATTTGGGAAAAATTATTTCGACTATATTTTAGTAGGAGATGTTTTGGAGCACCTTAATAATCCATGGGAAACATTAAGAAATCTAAACTATTTTCTTGAAAATGAAGGGTATATTATATCCAGTATCCCAAATATAAGAAATTGGACTATAATTAAGAATCTTATCGTAAGAGGGGAATGGAAGTATTCAAATGCAGGGATATTAGATAGAACTCACTTAAGATTCTTTACTAAAAAAAGCATTATTGAATTGTTTGAAAATAGTGGATTCCCTGAAATGGAAGTAACATCAAATTGCAGAATAAAATCAAGAATGAGTAAATATAATTTAATAAATACTTTCACTTTTGGTTTGTTTGAAGGATTTTTAACATATCAATATATTATTAAGGCTAAAAAAAAATGAATTTACATTGATATCGACAAATGATATTTCTATGTGGGGATAAGAATATGGAATCGGGAAAGGTTTTCACGTTTTCTTTACTTTTTCTTGTTTGTATTAAATTTTTTCAATCTTTCCCATTTTCAAGAGAGTTCTTTTTGTTACAGGGAGTAATGCTGATAATATTTTCCGGTTATCTTGGTTTTTATATTTATACTAAAATAATTTCAAATAGCGGATTTAGTAAATATGAGTTCTCAATAATATTTATTGCACTTTTTTTCCCTTTGTACAGTGCTTTTTGTGCAAATTTGATGTTTGGTCAGCCACCTCTTTTCGGAATATTGGGCGAGAGAGATTGGTTGACGGTTTTAATGGGATTAGTGATTCTCAACAAATTTAAAACAAAAAAGTGGACCGAAAAAATGTTTGAAAACTCGTTTGTGTTTCTATCTTGGTTTTCATTATTATTGTTTTATGGGATATACTTGTTGTTAGATCCCACTCTATTAGACAGATCATTTGTAGTATTCTCAGGATTCAAGGGGGCACATTATAAAGTTAATCCATATTTTATTGTTTTCGGATTTATTTACTACTATTTATTATTTTTCAATAAAAAACAGATAAAATATTTGGTGATATCAACTCTGTTTATTATTTATGTTGTCTTTTTTGATAAAGGTAGAGGATTATTTATGGTAATGGGATTAATGATTTTTTTGATAACTGTTTTCAAGTCAAGAAATAGGATAAAAGGTGTTATTTCACTTTTCCTAATTTCTCTTCTGCTATTTGTGGTTTGGAAAGTCGTTTCTCCTGAAGGTGAAAATGTTCTTATTAATTCATTTAAACCGATATTCGGAATAAGTAGTGTCAATCAAACGGTAAAATCCCATTCAATTAATGCCAGATTTGATGAAATTGATAATATTTTATTTTTATTTAGGAAAAATCCAGGAACTATACTCTTTGGCGTGGGTGGTTTAAGTGCAAAATGGAATAATGGTTTTAACGGAGAATTCGGATATTTTCATCCGTCGGATGTAGGAGTTTTGGGGGTTATTTTTATCTATGGTTTTTTAGGATTATTCGTAATGCTGATACATCTGTTTTTCATGTATGGTGGCAAATCTTCTGTTAAAAGGAGAGAGAGTGTTTTTTATAATTCATTGGAATATTTTCTTGTTTTTCTTATGATTCGTTCGACACTTACCGGAATGATTTTTTTTAATCCGGCGGTTTTTATTATTCCCGGAGCTGTCTATTTCAGTATAAAAAATTGGAGTTATAATATCGATGATGAAAAATAATTCGGATTCTAAGAAAAATGTCGGTATTGTAGTGTTAAATTACAACTATTTGAGCTTTTTCCCCCACACAACAACTTTCCCTCCAAATTTATTTATCAATGGAAAATTTTCAAAAAATTTTTCAATTGACATATAAATTTTATTAGATTGAGCTGTATTTTTTCTTATGTTAAAGGGTCTGAAAAAATCAATACTGGATGAGTAAATTTCAATATTTTTCAATTTAGAAAAAAACTTAGTTACAGCCTTTGGGGAATATGTTTTTGAATAATAATTTAAATTTAATGGACATAGTTTATTTTGTACCGATATTAAGAATTTTCCACCCGGTTTTAGAACTCTCAATACTTCATAAGCCGCTTGTTCCGGATTTTCTAAGTGTTGAAATACACGCATAGAGTATACAATGTCGAAGCTGTCATTTTTAAAGGGCATTGATGTAATATCATCCTTTACCCATTTTATCTTATTCCCATTCGATTCCGTCCCAATAATTTTCATACCGGTATCAATTGATTCTTGTTGATAATCCATTGCAACAAAATTAATACCGGTATATTTTTCTGATACACCCAACAATATTCTTCCCCAACCACATCCGGCATCAAGAATATCCATACCTTTTCTTATTGGTTTTAACCGCTCAATTGATCTAACGGAGTTATGCCAACTATGTATATATGTATATTTCTTAAACTCTATATCATACAACTCAGGATCTTCTTTTATCCCTTTATAGTATCCCTGCCACATGTTAAATATTTCTTTTTTAGTCTGATATCGATTTTTCATAGTATTTTTTTGAAAACCTCATTCTCCCAGTTGTTATTAAAATCTTTAATTTTTCTGTATTTTTCAAAATAATTCTTAATTAATAGTTTTGTGTCTTTTTCCTCAATTTTACACAGGGTAGTATATGAATTGATTGCATTCTTTAATAATCTTGTAAAACGGCCTCCCTCATTTAAGTGTGTGATGAAAGATTTTTCTATTGATTCGAAAACTCGATTATCAACCTTTTTTGTATGACTGCCATCCCTAATATTTTTTCCCAATTTACCTATATTGTTTAATACTACATGATAATGTAATGCAAAGTGAAGTAAATCATACAGTGGATACCCTTCTTTGTTAGCAAACTCTAAATCGTACAAAACAAGGGATTTATTAATAAATCCTAAGTTACCGATCCAGAAATCACCATGTTGAAAACAGTAGGAATAAGTTTTGTCCTTTAAAGTATTCTTGTCTTTTGTTTCTTTATATATTGTAGAAAGATGTCTAACAACAACATTAAAATCCGATTTTCGAGGGATTTTTAAAATAGTTCTCAAACTTTTTTGCATTTGCTTACTAAATAGTGTTTGTTGTAAATAACATTTATACCCACCATATGATATTACCCCTAAAGGTTTTGAAGCGATAACATTGGAAATGTTAGTATTGTTTATATATAGCAAGTTATTATACTCATTTTTGCAACGTTGTTCCGCTTCCAGACTATTTGGTATCCTTACAACGAGATATGGTCGTTTTACACCATTCTTATATAAAAACAGTGTTTTTTTATCAAATGCATTCCCGATTAATAAATATTTTTTGTAGTTGATTGAAATACTCAGACGATTTTCAACTTTTTGAATTATGTCGATCATGCTATTTTTTTTGCTATTATTAAGATATTCCCGACAAGAAGATCAGGTCTATGATATATGTTAATAATATTTGAAAAAAGATGGAGTAATACTCTGTTAATAAATGTAAGAGAATATTTACGTGGAAGTAATATTTCATTAATTAATATTCTGTGTGAATTATTATCCGTCAAACTAAAACAAAATCTTGGCATATTTATATTCGGATAAACGGCAGTAATATCTTTAACTTCAAAATCCAACCTTTCTAAATATTCAATTATTTTTTTTTTCTTACTACTTAAAAATTTATTGAAAATCTTATAATTATGTAACACCTCCGAAAAAATATTAACTTTAACACCAACTATCAAATTCGCATCTTGATTAATTGATTTACCATTTTCTTTTAAGAAAGATTCTAAGCTTTTTATAGAGTTGTTGGGACTACAATTAAAAACTATCGGTTTGTTATAAAGGAAATGTAGGTTGTTGAAGTTATCCATTTCAGCAATATTTATAGCATAATATTGATTTTTTATAAAGATATAAGGTACCGACATCACCCATTTTTCCCCTTTATAGGTTATAATACCAGCAATGAAAGATAATTCAGATTCGGGAAAACATGTCGGCATTGTAGTGTTAAATTATAATAATAGCAGTGACACGGTAGAGTGTATTGATAGTATCTTAAGAAATAACTATTCTAACTATGATTTGATAATTGTTGATAATAATTCAACTGACAAGTCTGTTTCACGAATTACTGAATGGATAAAGTTGAATAGCTATGATTTCAATTTGGTACATGATGGAGATTCCGATGGATTGAATTCCGAATCTAAAAAGATAACCGTAATCAAAAGCGGAAGGAATGGCGGATATGGATACGGGAACAATATCGGAATAAAATATGCGTTAAAGAACGGAGCGGATTATGTTTTAGTACTTAATAATGATACTGTAGTAGATCGGAATTTTCTTCAACCTTTGGTAAACAAATGCAACGGAGATAATTCTGTTGGGATTGTGTCCGGAAAAATCAATTATTATAATAATCCGGAAATTATTTGGTCTAACGGAGGAACTTTTGATCCGGATTCAGGAAAAATAGTACATCTAAATATCGGCGAAAGAGATAAAGGACAAAAACCCACAAAAGAGATCACTTTTCTAAGTGGTTGTATGTGGTTTATCCCTAAAGAGGTTTTTGAAAAAGTAGGTTTTATTGATGAAAGGTTTTTTATGTATATGGAAGATGTGGATTTCTGTATTCGGGTTACGAATGCGAACTTTAAACTTTTCGTGGTTGACGAGAGCAAAATTCTTCACAAAGCGGGGAGTACTTCCGGAGAATTTTCCAAGTTTTCCGTTTATTGGAGAAGTAAAAATTATGTGTTGCTTTTGCGTAAACACTATCCTGACTTTTTAAAAAGAGTGCTGAGCATTGCCGGTTTCAGCTTAAGATATAATCTTAGGCTTCTTAGGAATCTAAAGGTATCTAAAGTTTACATACATTTTAAAGGTATGTTTGACGGATTAAAAAGAGATGAGATTGAAAAAAATAAAAGTATCGATTATTGAACCGGTTGGTGGTCACGGAGGACTTGAATTTTATGATCTCGGACTTTGCGAATCCATAGTTTCGCAGGGGATTGAAGTCACATTTTATACTTGTGAAAAAACAAAACTTCAAGAAAAATATGATCATAAATACAGGGTGCTCCATACTTTCAAGGGGGTATTTGGACGTGAAAATAAGATAATAAGGGGGCTAAGATATTTAAAAGGAACTCTGATTTCTCTTATTGATTCGAGGAAATGTAATTCTTCCATTGCACATTTCCATTTGTTTCACTTTTCTTTGTTAGAGTATTTCAATTTGTTTGTATTTCGGATGTTTAAATTCGGAATAGTAGCAACTATTCATGATGTAGAATCTCTTGATAAATTCCATAAAAAAATAACCGGAAAAAAGTATAAAAAATTTGCAAAGATAATTGATCAAATAATTGTACATAATTCATTTACAAGATCGGAATTATTGGAAAAAGTTCCCCTATTCAATGAAAGTAAAATTCATATTGTACCCCCAACGGATCTGGATTTCATTTATAATAAGGAAGTATCGAGACTTAAAGCTCGTGAAATTCTTAACCTCAATATTCCTGAAAATTCAAATGTAGTGCTTTTTTTCGGACAGATAAAAAAAACGAAGGGTCTGGATATACTTGTCAAAGCATTTGCCAAGTTGAAAAAAAGAGACACGTATCTTCTTATTGTCGGAAGAGCATGGAAGACCGATTTAAATTATTATCATGATTTGATTGAAGAGTTGAATATCTCGGATAGGACTATCTTAAATTTAAAGTACATCGGTAATAAGGAAGTTATGCTTTACTTTAAAGCTTCCGATGTAGTTGTTTTGCCTTATTTGAAAGTTTACAACAGCAGTGTCCTCTTACGTGCAATGGATTACGGGTCAATACCTGTGGTATCAGATCTAAATGTTTTTAAAGAAATCATTACCGACGGGTTTAACGGTTTTATTTTTAAAAAAGGTTGCTATGATGATCTTAGCTCGGTTTTATCAAAAGTATTGAGTAATGATATGATGAGAGAACGTATAGAGATCGATTCCATGAAATATGTAAAAGATCATTATTCCTTTGATGTTATCGGGGAAAAACTGGGGAAAATATATGAGATTGTTTTAGACGAAAGATAAGGAAGAAGATTTAAATGAAAAAGTTAAAAATTGCTATTCTCGGTACTCGCGGAATTCCTAATAATTACGGAGGATTTGAAGAATGTGCCGAAAAGTTGTCATACATTATGGCTAAACTCGGGCATAATGTCACTGTTTATAATCCCGACATTCATCCTTACAAGGGAAGTAAATGGAATGGGGTAAATATAAAAAAGATATTCTCCAAAGAGAATAAACTGAAAATCATCGGGAATTTTATTTTTGATTATCTTTCATTAAGAGATGCTGTCAAAGAGAAAAATGATATAATTTTGGAACTCGGATATTCACCGTCTGCACTTTTCTATAATATTGTGAAAAGGGGAGATGCAAAGATCGTAACCAACATGGACGGTTTGGATTGGAAGAGAGAAAAGTGGAGTTTTGTAGCAAGAAATCTATTGAGATATTCGGAAAAACTTGCTGTAAAAAGCAGTGACGCTCTCGTTGCAGACAATTCGGGTATCGCCGAATATTTAAAAGAAATATACGATACCGATTGCTATTTTATTCCATACGGAGCAGAATTATTTGATAAGCCGGATTTTTCCGTTATAAAAGATTATGATCTTACCGAACATAGATATTATCTTGTAATTGCGAGAATAGAACCGGAAAATAATATTGAAATTATTCTTAATGGATATGTGGCTGCGGATGTAAAAATCCCGATTGTTATTGTCGGTCCTAGAAATACTTCGCATGGGAATTATTTGGGAAAAAAGTATTCGAGCAATCTGGGGATAAGATTCTTAGGCGGAATCTATGATAAAAGTATTCTTGATAATTTAAGGTATCATTGCAGACTATATTTTCACGGTCATTCCGTCGGAGGAACAAATCCTTCATTACTTGAAGCTATGGCAGCAGGTGCTCAGGTTGTTGCTCATGATAATATTTTTAATAGAAGTGTCCTTGGTAACGGGTCTTTATTCTTTATCTCTCCCGATGATGTGAAAAATATTCTTTGTGATTTACCGAAAAAAGATACTGATGTCATAAAAAGAAATATGGAAAGGATATCTGGAATTTATAATTGGGATTCAATCTCAGAGAAGTATCTTGATTTATTTTATAAAATTAATGGATAGTGCGAAAAAACACTAAATTTATATGTTATAATACCCTAATAAAATAGAGGAATTTTTTTTATTTGAGAGATGATCAAGGGAAAATTAATTATTGTATTACTTGTTTTTTCATTTATCCTCAGTTTTGCGATCTCCTATTTTCTTCAAAAGATTATTATAAGAGTATCAAAAAAGAATGGAATATTTGATTCCGTTAGTGAAAGAAAACTAAAAAAAGAACCGAAACCTATGCTGGGAGGGGTAGGGATATTTTTGTCCGTGCTCTTTACCAACTTGTTTTTAATAATTCTTTCAAGTATTTTATATCCGTCTCAATTAAAATTTATGTTGAACCGGTATGAGGATTTTGCCTTAACTTCATTTGTAATAATTCTCTCAACGTTCATAATTTTTCTGCTCGGACTTCTTGATGACCTTTTTGAATTGTCATATAAGATTAAAATTGTAGTTCAGTTCATTGTTGCTTCGGGGATTTATTTTTGTTGTCTTAAAATTTCTTATATTTCCGTCCCATTTGGGAGTGAGTTTTCCCCTATCGGATTTTTATCTTTTTTTATAACCGTTGTGTGGATTATCGGAGCTACAAATTCGGTTAATTTGATTGACGGTGTAGACGGACTTGCAGGTGGAATTATATCTATTGTTTCGTTTTTTATGATCATTATTTTTCTCATATCGGGGGATGTGATTTTTGCTTTACTCTTAGCACCGCTTTTCGGTGCTGTTTCCGGATTTCTACCGTTTAATAAATTTCCGTCAAAAATACTTATGGGTGATAGCGGAAGTTTGATGTCAGGGTTTATTTTGAGTATTTTTGCACTAAAGACATCAAATAAATCCACATTTGGTTTTATGATTATAGTTCCGTTTGCATTGCTTGGAATTCCTATTCTGGATACTATTCTTGCTTTTAGCAGAAGATTATTGACGGGGAAGTCCCCTTTTAAAGCTGATGGAGACCATATCCATCATCGCCTAATAAGGAAAGGATTATCCGAAAAGAGAACAACAATAACACTTTGTATAGTAACATTCTTCTTTTCCGTTATAGCACTCGCATCGGTATTAATTTCAAAGCATCTTAGAGTTTTTTTGTTAGGAACATTCTTCTTAATTATTTTTGCAATAATCATCTATCTGAATTTTATTAAAATCGAATGGTTAAAAAAGTTTTTTAGTGATAAAATAAAATAATATTCTGATTTATTTATCTTCTGGCTAATGAATATGTATAAAAAATTTTCTTTGTATCTGCTACTTTTTATCTTTGTGATTATTTCAATAAAACCTTTTTTGTTCACAATTAATTTTTTTTTATATATGACAAGTGAAGGAGATGCAGGTTCCGGCAGTTCAAAAAGATATATAATCAGGGCCTTACACAATAGTCCTCAGGCGTACCGAACTCTGATTGATAAAGAGAGGGTTGATCTGCTTCTTTTATCCGCAATTATTTATGAAGATCCGACTATGATATCCGTTTTAAATGATAAAGAGTCCAAGTATGTCCAAAATAAACATTCCAATGATCTGTACTATTGTAAGTTGATGGGAAAATTAAGAGACGGACTTGTTTTCGGAGAAGGTAATAGTGTGTCCCGATATCTCTTGTTGAATAAAAAGTATAATTATATTACTGAATCAATTATTCTTGAGGTGAACAAACATTCATATGAAGAGTATTTTCTGGGGATATGTGAATTTTTAATATCCAAAGGGAACAACGATTTAAAAGAGTTTATTGAAAATATGTATTCAAAAAAAGTAAATGAAAACAAAAATAAGGATATTAAATAATCTGGAATGAATTTTTTAAAAAATTTGAATAATCTTTTAGAAAGAAGAATTTTCTTGCTAACATTGTTTGCAATTTTTCTTGGAGTAAACTGGGTTATGTTATTTAAAGTAGGAGAAATTCCGAGTTACGATTTTTTTAGATATTCATTATTTGCGGAGGGCATAATTAACGGTCAGCTTCCGGAGGGATTGCTAAGTCCTCCTCTCCATCCCCTTCTCGTTTACGGATTGGGATCAATTTTAAAGTTCTTTTCCGTCAATGGTGACCCCTTTGTAACCTCGGGACAGGTGATATCTCTTATTTCTACAATTCTGTTGTTGTACTTTAGTTTTAAACTACTTGAAAAGTTCAATTATAAAATGGCAATTTTCGGAGTTTTATATTTATTTCTTTCTCCGACTATTTTCAAGTTTCTAAACTGGCAGATAACGGAGATGTTCTATATGTTTTTGCTTGTTGCATCTTTCTATTTCTTGTTGAATTCAGATAAATTGAAATCATGGGTATTTATAGGTTTTTCAATAGTGACAAGATTTGAGGGAATGTTGTTGGTCTTCTCATATCTGGTGAAAAATGTCCGTATCAGATTAAAATATCTGCCGGTTGCTGTGTTTGTCCCAATATTTGTTTTTTCCGACCTCATTTATTTGTCATCTAAATATTTCGGAAGAATACTTAAGAAGATTCAATATCTGTTTTTGGGAGACAAAATTTTCTATTTTTTTTATCATCCGGAAGTTCTTAAAAATATTATAATTAAAAATGCTTTGTTTTTTCTCCCGTTAAAAACCGATCCTATTATTGTTTCTTCCATATTTTGGTTATTCACAATTTTTGTTTTTCTCGGGATTTTGTTCCTTTATAAAAGAGAGAAAAAATTTGCTGTATCTTTGGTAGTATATTTATTTGTTTATATTTTTATTAAAGGGTATGTTGTTGATACCGGAATTGCTCTTCCTCATACCAGAAGACTTTTGCCATTTATTTATTTGATAAACATATTTGCTTTGCTCGGATTTTACAACACATATCTTTTACTTAAAGAGAATATAGGAATAAAATATTCCAAATACATATTTTTTATCTTTTTTTTCGCTTTGTCTATATTTTCAAGACCGTCTGCAAGTCAAATTTCGGTTATTGTTTTTCTAATGGCAATTATTTCTTTTGCCGTAATAAGTCTATTAAAAAATTGGCATTTGATTGAAAAAGTGATTGTTGTTATCCTGGTTTCAATAATTTTTACGGGGATGCATTCTCATGCTTTTAAAAGTGCCCGATTGTTCCTTAAAGCATCATCTTCCGAGGGAGCATTTGCAATTGCCCAATGGTTAAAGTCAAACAATAATGAAGATAATAAGGTATGGGTGTTTTCAAGTAAGTATGCTATCGAATATTACAATAGGAGGTCAAGTAATATTATCAGTGAAAATTATCCTATGTGGCTTAAAGAAGAATCTCGGAGAAGTTATATGGAGATATTTTACAATAAAGTAAAGAAACTGGGAGTTAAATATATCCTGTTTGATGGAAACTTACCTATTCAGAGTCAGAAGGACATACGGGATATTAAAGAGATGTTGAGGAGAGAAAGGAGAATCGGATACTTTTTCAGAGTGAAAAAAGATCTGTTTTACAAAGGGAAATTTGTTGCAACGGTTTTATCACCAAAAAGAATTTTATCGAAATCTAAAAAATAGTAAAGAAATGGTGTAAAATACAAAAAGGAATGAAAAAGAGATCAAAAATATATATTGCGGGGCATAAAGGTTTGGTAGGTTCATCAATATTGCGAGAGTTAAATAGACAAGGATTTGAAAACTTCATCTGTCGAAACTCGGAGGAGTTGGATCTCGAACGGCAGTTGGATGTGGAAAATCTTTTTGAGTCCGAGAGGCCTGAATATGTTTTTCTTGCTGCCGCAAAAGTTGGCGGAATTATGGCTAACAAAACTTTTCCGGCGGAATTTATTTACAATAATCTTTTGATACAAGTTAATGTTATTAATGCATCCTACAAATACGGAGTTAAGAAACTTTTATTTCTCGGGAGTTCCTGTATATATCCTAAATATGCCAAACAGCCTATTAGTGAAGATTCTTTATTAACTTCTCCCCTTGAACCGACTAATGAGGCATATGCAATAGCTAAAATTGCCGGACTGAAAATGTGTCGTTACTACAATGAACAGTATGGAACCGATTTTATATCGGTAATGCCTACTAATTTGTACGGTCCGAATGATAATTATGATTTTAATGAATCACATGTTTTACCTGCACTGATAAGAAAGTTTTCTCTTGGAGTAAACCTTGAAAATAATGATTGGCATAGTTTAAGAAGAGATATCGGACAGAGTTTGGATGATAGTCTAATACTGAAAAAACTTGGTGAAAACGGGATCAGCACAGACAAAAACGGAACGGTCGAAATAAAATTGTGGGGATCTGGAGAACCTAAACGGGAATTTCTCCATGTTGATGATCTTTCAAAAGCGGTTATCTATTTAATGAAAAATTATAGCTACTCGGATATCGGTGAAGTTGTCAACATCGGATCGGGGGAGGATATCTCAATAAGAGAGCTTGCGGAATTACTAAAGGATTTAATAGGTTTTAAAGGTATTCTAAAATGGGATCGCTCAAAACCGGACGGAACTTTTAGAAAATTACTGAATGTTGAGAAAATAAACAAACTGGGATGGAAGAGTGAGATCTCTTTAAGGGAGGGTCTGAAAAGGGCTATAGATGAATATAGAAGAATTAATCTATGAAGAATAAGATATCAACTCTTTTAAGAAACAAGGTTATTAACGGATCAAGATATTTATATGTAAAATATATGCCCGGATTATTTGATTCCTTTCTTGTTACGGAATATCCCAAGTCGGGGGGAACGTGGTTGGGGCAATTATTGTCAGGGTATTTTAATGTACCGTTTCCCAGAAATAAATTTCCAAGTTTAAAAATGTCTGTGATTCACGGACATTATCTCCCGTCAAATTCTTCTAAAAAGATAAAAAAAATATTCCGTATATATAGAGATGGCAGAGATGTAATGGTTTCTTCTTATTATCATAATCTGATTTGGAATGAAAAAAACATTAAGACACCAAAGGATGTTTTGTATTATAGGAAAAAACTATGTTTTACGGACATTATGGATATTAAAGTAAATCTTCCGAAATATATAGAATTTATTTTTACTCATACTCCTTCACCTATAGTGAGATTCGGATTTGAAGGAAATTGGGCAAGTTTTAACAATCGTTGGAATCGGTATTATGAAAAAGGGGACAGACACAATCTTATCAACACAAGTTATGAAAAATTGTTAAATGATACAAAAAAGGAACTTGTTCGACTGATATCTGAGATAAACGGAGAAGAGGCTGACCTATTACGGGTTGAACAAATTGTTCAGCGGTACAGTTTCAAAAATCAAGCGAACAGAGTTCAGGGAGTAGAAAAGAAAAATAGTTTCTTAAGAAAAGGGATTGCCGGAGATTGGAAAAATAATTTCTCAAAAGAGTCTGCAGAAATCTTTAACTATTATGCCGGAGAAATGTTAATGGAACTTGGGTATGAAAAGGATAAAGAGTGGGTAAAGGATGTGGAATGATAATAGTATTACATAGTGAACCGGATTAATGATTAAGCGAATCCTCTCTACTTCTTTTCACTCTGTTATTTCAAGATTTTTTATTACCGTAACAAATCTTTTTATTGTTTTTTTTGTTTCTAAAAACTTTACCAGAGCTGAATTGGGAAGCTATGGAATTGTTTTCTTTTTCTTTATCTTATTTGTAAATATTTCATCCATGAATCTTTACTTATTCTTTAGCAAAGAGATTGCAAGATATAAGAAGAGGAGTAGTGAAGAGCTGGTTTTAATAAACGAGTTGATTGTTGTTTCCATATTCGGTATCATTCTTACCTTTTTGCTCCCTATTGTTTTTTCATTGTTTTATAAAAAAATAACCTTATCTTTGCTGATTTTGTCTTCAATTGCAGGATATTTTCAGGGAGTAGAGAGAAATCTCGGAGGGTTGTTATTAGGAAAAGAGAAAATGCCTCTCGAATCGTTAGTGAATTTTATCATGTTTTTTTTGGTTGCGGTTCCGATGCTGTTACTCAAAAATAGTTTTAATTCAATTGAGATGATTTTTTCTCTAAGAATATTTGTTTTCTTTATTGCAATTATCATAAAGGTTCGTTTTCTTAAAGAGTATTTTAAAAAAATAAAATTGAGTTTGAAATTAAGATTATTTAATGAAGCGAAGTATTACTGGTTTGCAAGCCTGACAAATGTAGCTCTTCGTGAAATAGATATTCTAATACTCTCATTCTTTATAGATAAATCGCTCCTCGGAGGATATTTTCTTGCTCTCCGTATCTTTTATTCTTTTGCAATTCTTGCCGAAGTTGTATCAACAGGACTGACTCCCTATATATCTAAATTTTATAGCAACAGGGGGAATGGAAAGTTTAGGAGATTTATTGAATATTTATTTATGGTTTTTCTCTTCTTTGCATTTATATTTTCAATTTCTCTATTTTTAAGCAGAAAACTAATAGTTTCCGTTTTTTCTTCCGAGTTTCTTGCTGACGCAGGGACATATCTTCTCTTTTTTTCTTTCATATTATTTTTTAGATTCTTATCGTTTTTTACGGGAGCAATTCTTGCTTCTTCGGATGCACAGAAAATCAGATTCAATATAATGCTTATTGCCGCATTTATTATGATTGTACTTGAAATAATGCTCGGACCCCAATTAAAAGTTTCGGGAATTTTGATTGCAAGAATGGTCATGGAGTTGTACCTATTTTTCGCTTTCGGATATTTTGTTAGGAAGATTATTTCAAATGTTAATTTAATCGGTGATACATGAAAATTTTGATAGTTCATAATAAATATAAAATTTACGGAGGCGAGGAGAGTGTTTTTAGGAATGAAGTTGATTTACTTAAAAAGAACGGGCATGAAGTTGAAACGTTTTTAATGGATAACGATGAGATCGGATCTGTATTTTCAAAGATTAAAATAGGATTATTCGGTTTTTATAATCCGTTTTCTTCAAAGATTATCAGAAAAAAAGTGGATAAATTTTTGCCGGATATTATTCATATACATAATTTTTTCCCTCTTATCTCACCTTCTATATTTTTTAAAAGGGCAAGAAAAAAGATACCGGTAGTAATGACTCTTCATAATTATCGTCTTATATGTCAAAATGCAATATTATTCAGAAATGGAAAAATATGTGAAAGGTGCATAAAGAAAAAAGTACCTTTGGTAGGAGTAATATCCAAATGTTATAGAAACTCATCAATACAAACCCTTATTCTTGTTCTTGTTACGGGTTTTCATAAAATTATAGGTACATGGAAAAAAAGGGTTGACAGGTACATCTGTTTATCGGAATTCCAAAAAAAAAAGATTCTTGAATCTTCTTTGAATTTAAAATCGGATCAAATCAAAGTGAAACCTAATTTTGCTTTTGAAGGAGGCGAAGAGTTTTTAAAACGGGAGGATTTTTTTTTGTATGTGGGTAGAATAAGTGTTGAGAAGGGTATCGGAACTGTGGTTGAAGCATTCAAAAATACAGATTATAAATTAAAAATAATAGGAGAAGGTTGTATTCAAGAAGAGATTAAAAAAACTTGTGATTTGCAAGATAATATGGATTTTCTCGGAGTTATGGATCATGATTCGGTTATGAAGCAAATGAAGCTTGCAAAAGGATTGATCTTCCCATCGAATATTTATGAAGGATTTCCGATGGTTATTGTTGAAGCTTTATTAAGTGGTACTCCGGTCATTGCTTCTGATATAGGGAGTCAATCTGAAATTATAACCGATGGGGAAAACGGTTATCACTTCACTGCGGATGATCCTGATGATCTTAGAAGAAAAGTTAAAAAATTGTATAATAACAATAATGAATTTATGTATGGGAATGCTTTTCAGACTTACAAGAAATACTATTCCGATACGGAAAATTATAAATTACTGATCAAAATTTATAGAGAATTGCTGTAGCTTGTATATGATTGAACGATCAAAAATTATTTTTGACTTCGGATGACTTGTATCTTTAGAAAGAAAGGGCATAAAAGGTTATAATGTGCTTCTAATGGAAAAAAAAACAATAATTGATATCGGGGTATCTGTCGGGAAATATGACGATTTTACGGAATATATCACAAAGATTTCTAAAAAAAAAAAAGGCGGGTATGTCTGCATAGCAAACGTTCACATGCTCGTCGAAGCTTATGATGATCAGGCGTTTGCCACCGTTGTCAATAATGCCGATATAGTTACACCTGACGGTATGCCTCTTTCCTTAATGATGAGATTTCTGTATGGGATAAATCAGCCACGGGTGGCAGGAATGGATCTGTTTCCTGACCTTTTAAGAATTTCCGAAGAAGAGAAACTTTCCGTATTCTTTTACGGCGGAACGGATGATCTTAAAAGAAAAGTAATTAAGAAAATTGAAATCGAATATCCGAATCTTAAGGTTAAAGGTTCAATTGTTCCTCCATTTGGGGAAATTTCGGATAGATTATCGGAAGAGTATATTGCCAAGATAAACAAAGCCGATCCCAACATAATTTTTATTATTCTCGGATGTCCGAAGCAGGAAAAATTTATGGGGAAGATATCGGATAGAATTAATAGCTTAATGATCGGTATTGGAGGAGCTGTCCCTGTTTTTGCAGGAGAGATAAATCGAGCTCCCAAGTGGATGCAGAGGTTATCACTTGAGTGGATGTTCCGATTATTTCAGGAGCCTGGGAGGCTTTGGAAAAGGTATCTATATACAAATTCCAAATTTATATTTCTTTCGATTCGTGAGTTTTACAGAAGAAGGATTCTAAAAAAGACCGATTCGGTGTAAAATACTGGAAAATGAGAATTTTAATTACAGGAACAGCAGGATTTATAGGATATCATCTCGTCAAAGAACTTTCCGGAAATGATTTGGAAATAATTGGCATAGATAATATTAATGATTATTATGATGTTAATTTAAAATATGCCCGACTTGAAGACAGCGGTATTGCAAAAGATAGAATTGAAGAAGGAAAATCGGTAAAGAGTGATAAGCAATCGAACTATTCATTTATTAAACTTGACTTAAAGGATACGGATGGAATCAATAGGATATTTGAAAAATACGGATTTGATCTTGTGTGTCACCTTGCTGCACAAGCAGGAGTCAGATACTCAATTGAGAATCCGAAAGCATATATTGATAGTAACCTTGTAGGATTTGCAAATATTTTAGAAGGAGTGAGGCGTTCAAAGTCATCTCATTTTGTTTATGCGAGCAGTTCTTCGGTGTATGGCTTAAATGAAGTTATGCCTTTTTCCACTCGTCATAATGTAGATCATCCGGTAAGTTTGTATGCCGCAACAAAAAAAAGTAATGAATTAATTGCACATAGTTATAGTTATTTATATGGACTTCCGATAACAGGACTAAGATTTTTCACGGTTTACGGACCTTGGGGAAGACCGGATATGGCACTTTTTAAATTTGTAAGGAATATTTTAAAAGGTGAACCTATTGAAATATATAATTTCGGAAAAATGTCTCGGGATTTTACTTACATAGGAGATATTGTTAAAGGGATTAAAAAAGTTATACCTAAACCCCCGAATGGTAATCCCGCTTGGAGTGGTAAAAGCCCTGATCCCTCCTCAAGTATCTCTCCTTATAAGATATATAATATTGGGAAAGGCAGTTCTGAAAATCTTTTGGAATTTATTGAAATTATGGAAAACAAATTAGGTAAAAAGGGAGAGAGGAAGTTTATGCCGATACAACCCGGTGATGTTATAAAAACGTGGGCGGATACAACTGAACTTGAGGCTGATATAGGATATAAACCTTCGACTCCTATCGAAGTAGGAATTGAAAAGTTTATAGATTGGTATCGTGATTTTTATAAATCCGCTAAAGAGGATTGATTTGTAAAGGAGCGTATCAAGTACAATGGATGGAATAAGACGATCTTTTTATTATATTTCCCTGTTTTTTGATCTTATCATTCTCTCCTTTTCTTTTATTCTTGCTGATTTTATATCACGAGGAAGATTGCCTCTTGAAATTCAAGGAGATATGGAGGGTGTCGGATTACCGGAGATTTTTACAATTTTTATGTTTATTCTTGTCTGGTTTTTTTCTGCAAAAATAATTTCTCTTTATGATGAATTAAAAAACTTTGGCTTTATTTCCGAGGTTTTTTCATTGCTAAAAACCGTTTCGGTTCAATTTGTTGCCGGAGTAATAATACTCTTTTCATTAAAAAGTATTCTTTTATCAAGATATTTCTTATTGATATATTTGGTAATACTCTTTTTCTCTATGTTTTTTTTAAGAGCTGTTTATAGGGTTGTTCGTAGAATAATTATTGCAAAAGGGAAGATCACAAAAAATGTTCTTGTTGTCGGTAGTAATGAGATCGGACTAAAATTATTCGGAACAAAAGAGCAGTCGGAAGCAATGGGTTACAGAATACAGGGATTTATTGCGGATCATCCGGTTCCGAACGGTAAACTTAAATGTATGGGTACATTTGATGATCTCGGTGAGATTATTGTCAAGCATAATATCAATGAAGTTTTAATTGCTCTGAAAGGTGAAGAATCGAAAATGCTGAATACCGTTACAAAAATTCTTTCGGGATTTCCGGTAAGAGCAAGAATAATTCCGGAGTATTTTAAGTTTATTTCCAACAAATATCAGATATCTTTTTTTAATGATATTCCGGTTATCGATATAAGAAATGATCCCCTTGATGAGTTACACTGGAGAATAATTAAGAGAGGATTTGATTTGGTGTTTTCTCTCCTCTTTTTGTTGCTCATATTTTCATGGCTCGGATTGTTAATAGCAATTGCAATTAAAGTAAGTTCATCGGGTTCCGTTTTTTTTAAGCAGGAGAGGTGGGGGAGAAAAAACAAAAAATTTATTTTATATAAATTCAGATCAATGATAAAAGAGAGTAAGGATGTTGACGTTGACGGGAAATTTATTCAAGCGACAAAGAGTGATTCGAGAGTGACGGCTGTCGGAAAATTTCTTAGAAGGACAAGCCTTGACGAAATTCCTCAGTTCTTTAATGTACTTAAGGGTGATATGTCGGTAATCGGACCGAGACCTCATGCAGTCCCGATGAATATTGAATCGAAAGATAGTATAGAGAATTATATGTTAAGACATCTTGTAAAACCGGGGATTACCGGATGGGCACAGGTGAATGGTCTCAGGGGTGCGACAAAGGATAAAAAACTACTGGAAAAAAGAATTGAGTATGATATGTTTTATATTGAGAATTGGTCAATGTGGCTTGATTTAAGGGTCATTTTTCTTACCGTATGGAGAGGTGTTAGAGGTGATCCAAATGCATATTAGAAAAAGTGATATTGTATATTATACCTTTGCATTTTTATCTCTCCTTATATCTTTTTATACTATAGTAATTCATATCGGATTTCACTTTTTACCTGTTTTTTTTCTAATCATCGGTATTGTTATCTCATTTATTCCAAGAGGGAACGGGATCAAGTTATTTTTTCTTTTAACTCCTATTATAAACTCTCTTCCGGCGTTATTTCATAACGGATATCCTTTCAATATGATGGCGGTACTTCCGTTTCTATTGTCCGGCATATTAACAGGACTGGTATTAAAGAAGGAGCCGATTGAGTTAGGTGATCTTAACTGGAAAAATTCTTACTTGTTTTTTCTCCTTTTATTGTGGATATCTGCAATTTTTGTATTTATAAGATGGTCGAATGTCACGTTCTCGTTAGGAGCTTTTCTTAAAGATACACCTGTATCCCCCGGACTTCCGATGAGTCCCAGGAATTCATTTGCAGTTATATTTCCGGTTATCACACTGTTTTTGTTTTCCATAAGTCCTTTTGTTGTCTCTATAATTAAGAGGTATGAAATTAAGAGAGAACAATTATTTAAACTGTTAGCCTCAGGTTATTCCATATCTGTTTCTATTGCAATTTATCAAAAATTTTTCGACAACGGGTTTATGTCTTTGGAGTGGTGGGGAAGCAAACTGAATCAATATAATGGGGGATTCTCGGATTTTAACGGATTCGGATTTTTTGGCGGAGTGATTTTTCTTTATTCATCTCTAAGGTTGATGGAAAATAATTATGGAGATGAGAAATTCTTTGAAAGAAAAGATATGATATTTTTATTGTTTTCTTTTTCCATATCATTTATTGGAATAATTTTATCAGGAAGCAGAACCGCATTTATTTTTGTGATTTTTGCATTTATTTTTATGCTATTTAGCAAAGTTAGAATTTTGTTCAAGATAGTATTACCGGTAGTAGTAATAATTGTTCTTGTGTTTTCAGGAGGGAAACTTAAAGAGAGACTTGATTCATCACTTGATTCATCTCGAATAAAAAAGGGTGAAAACAATTTTCTCCAAACTCTTGACAAGTTTTCAAACGGAAGGGTACAGATGATTAAGAATTCGCTACCTATGATAAAAAAATATCCGCTCTCGGGTGTCGGAACCGGAAATTTTCTGTTTTATCTTAAACATATTAAATATAAAGAAAAATTTATAGAAGATCTTCCCCTTAACCAATATTTGTTGATTGTTGATGAAATGGGAGTGATTGGAGTATTTGCATTTTTATTCTTTCTTACCAATATCTTAGTGAGGGCAAAGAACGATTCCTACGCTAAAATACTGGTTGTGATATTCCTTGTTATGCTTGTAGGGAATTCTCTTTGGTTACCGGAAATTTTTATCCTTTTTTGGATAATTGTAGGCTCGTTGAAAACAAATGGAAAAAATTCCTTAAGATTTGTGAAAAATATTAAGCCGTATATCTATGTGATAGTTGCGATATTTATTATTTCAAATGTACTGTCCGTTAATTCGCTTCACCCCTCGAAAATCATGTCAATTCACAAACTTCCATACGATTTCGGATTTTGGACTAAATCGGAAAATTCAAAATTTGTATGGACAAAGGGGAGTGCGGGATTCTTAGTGAAATCCGATAAAGACGGGAATTTAAAGCAGTTAAAATTTTTTTGTGGAGCACCGCTTGATAATCTGCCTCAGAGTATTCAAAAGTTAAATGTTTTTATGGATGGTGAACTTGTCGGGACAAAAACATTTAAATCAAACGAGAGGTATATCCTTAATCTGAACGGGATACCTGATAGAGATTATTTTATAAAAATCAAAGTAGAACCTGTTTTTAACTTAAAGAAATTGGGACTTGGAGAAGAGTCAAGAGATCTCGGTATTCAGTTTTTTCCGGAAGCAGACTCTTCGTGAGAACTTCTGTTGATTTTGACATTGAATGCACATTCGCCTGTAAATGCGGATACGAGTGTTAATATGCCAAGTATTCCTACCCAATTTTTATAGAATATTCCAAGTCCGATAACGAGAAGTGAAAGCCCTATTCTTATATATTTTACGAAAGGATTTGTGTTACATTTTTTCATTATGGATGCATTATAAACCATATTTGCTCAGATCACAAAATCATTATCTTATGGGGTATATTTTATTTGTTTGATGCAATAATACTGCTTATCATATCATTTAAAGCAATCGTCGTATTTAATATGGATTTTTCGGAAGCATTGTCCTTTAATTTTCGATCAAGTTCTTTTGCCAGTAATTCAAAAGGTTTAAGACCGAAATATCCGGCATTTCCTTTATAAGTATGTGCAATAATTGAGATTTCATCCAACTTATTTTTAATGTTTTTCTTTTTAATCACTTTATTGATAAATATTTGTTTCTCTTTTAGGTCTTTTAAAAAAATATTTTTGACTTTTGTTGAAATATTTTTGTTAATTATAAATTTCGCTCCATTATTTCCGATTATATTTTTTGTCCGCGTCGTATCATCACATTTTAAAAGACGGCAGATTTCCTCAAATAAAAATTCAAAATTAATCGGTTTTGTGAGGTAACTTTCAGGCATAATATTAATTTCATCTTTTTGTATTTCTTCAATAGCATCAGCAGTGAGAATTATTATCGGGTTTTCAAATCCTTTCTCCCTTAAAATCTTTAATGCTTTAAATCCTGATTTTTTTGGCATCTTATTATCCATAATTATCAATTGCGGTAACTGCTTTAAAGCCATTTTTATCGCTTTTTCACCATCATTTACAATGTGTATATTTTTAAATCCTTTAAGTTCAAGAAATTCATATAGTAGTTCTGCATTTGCCGGATTGTCTTCGGCAATTAGAATTTTTTTGTTAGCATGTTCAATGATTTCTTCATTATTAATTATGAAATTGCTCTCTTTAAGTTGTAAAATATCCTCTACCTCAGACGAATTTGCGGGTAGTTCAAAGATAAATTCGGATCCTTCTCCTAACTTTGATCTCATTTTAATATTGCCGTTTAAAAGTTCGGACAAGTTTTTACAAATGGTAAGACCCAATCCCGTGCCCGATTCATCAATATTATCAAGAGATTTGTTTGAATAAAAAGGGAAAAATAATTTATCCTGAGACTCTTCAGGAATGCCTATTCCTGTATCTGTTACGAAAAATTTTAAAAGATCATTCTGTTTGTCATGACTTATTTTTAAAGTAACTTCCCCCTCCCGTGTGAATTTCAGAGCATTAGACAACAGATTTATCAAAATTTGTTGGACACGGGATTGATCGCTAAAAATTTTTTCGGGAAGATTTGATCCTTTTTTAATTCTAAAAATAATATTTTTTTTATTGAATTGAGAGTTGAAAATAGATTTGAGGTTATCGATTAACTCATTTAGAAAAAAAGTATTTTGAGCAATACTCATCTGACCTGCTTCTATTTTTGAGAGATCAAGGATATCATTAATCAAATTTAAAAGTACATTTCCGGATTTAATAATATTTTCTACATATTTGTTGAGTTTGGTATTGAGTCTGTTTTCCCTAAGAAGATTTGCAAAACCTATGATAGCATTCAAGGGTGTCCTTATATCGTGAGACATATTTGCCAAAAAAATTGATTTTAGTTTTGATGATGATTCAGCTTTTACTTTCAGTGTTTCCATCTCTCTAAGTGAGTGTTCCAATTCTCTTTCGAGTTCGATCTGTCTTGTAATATCTTTTTGTACTGCTCCAAAGCCCAATAATTCTTTATTGTTTTTGGAAATAATTGGGAAAATCGTGGCATCTTCAATAAAATCTTCTCCAGATTTTTTCCTGTTTGTAAATTGTCCACGCCAAATCTCTCTATTATTTATTGATTCCCATAAAGATTTAAAATAACTGGGAGGATATAAGGCATTTTTAGATTTCAAAATTCTTGGATTTTCCCCTTTTATTTTATCAGCTTTATATCCGGAAGTTTTTTCGAACCATGGATTTACATACTGAATAGACCCTTTTGTATCGGTTAGTATGATTGATATTGCTGCTTGCTCCACAAGGGTTACCAATTTAATGAGTTCTTCTTCTTTTGCTTTCTTTTCCGTTATATTTTCAAGAATTCCAAAAAAATAGATTATATTTCCATTTTTATTTTTTATTGTAGTTTCGGTAAGTGATCCCCAGAAATGTGTCCCGTCCTTTCTTTTTAGTTTAAGTTCATGGTTCTTTATTTTATCGACATTTTTGTATTTTAGAAGTAGTTCGTCTCTATCTTCTTTTGACGGGTACAGGGTGGAAATATCATAATTTAACATTTCTTCCTTAGAGGAAAAACCGAACATTTCCATTATAAATGTATTAATTTTTAGAAATTTCCCATCCGGAGTAGATTCGTAAAGCCCTACTGGAATATTGTCCATCATTGGACCGAATTCCGAATTACCAATATTTTTAACTCTGTTTGTCATATAAATACACTATTTCCAAAAAAAGTCCATCATTAAAACAATACTGCTATCGTTACAGTATTTTATTGTAATATTTGTGAAACCTGATTTATGGTAATCTCAATTTCCGCTCTTTCATCAATATTTTGCGGAGAAACAATAAGCAAAAAGTACGACGTTTTTTTAGGGGTAAATTTTCTTAGAATAATTTTGTCCATAGTATTAATATCAAGGGAGATATTATTAGCATATGGTTGATCCAACATGGAGGCGGCTTTTTCAATAGATTCTCCGAGAATTGAAGAATAGACGGCAAGTATTTCGTCACTTACGGGGCTGTTAAAAGCAGAGATAGGCAGACCGTCAAAGTCTGCTAAAACAGCTCCGTGGAATCCTCCTCTTTTGCACATTCCCGATAAAGATTTTTTAAGGAAGGTAGCATCATTTATTTCCGAAGAAAGAGATAGTTCCTCATATGTTTCGGTGATCGGAGTTGTATCGGTATCTTGCCCATTAACATCGTTAAAAACTTTTTCAGAAAAGAAATTTTCTTTTTTACCTATTACATCCCCTGTATCGAGATTTTCTTTTTTTAGTTCTTTAAACAGATTGTTGGTTTCTGAAAAATTAAAAGAGTCCCATACTTGGATCTTCATTATTATCTCCTGTAATATTATTTATTTCTCTCTCTTTCAGTTCAATTGCCAATTCTATGAATGGTCTTGATGCTACATTTCCTCGAGATATCATTGATATCGGTACGGAGTAAATACTTGCCTTTTCAAAATGGTTGCTGAAAGGGATGATTGTATTATAAAAAATTTCTTTTGGAAAAATTTTTTTTATTTGCTCAAGAATGTTTTTTTCAAATTCACTATCGCTCCTGAACATATTTATTATAACTCCGTTCAGATCAAGATCTTTATTGTGATTTTCTTTTATTTCCTTTATCATTCGGAGAAAAATCGGAAGTGATTTAAGAGAAAATGATCTGCTGTTGATAACGGTTATGATTTCATCGGTTACACGCATTAGTGAAGATACAATCACCCCAACTCCAGCGGGAGTATCAATGACTACATATTGATATAAAGTAGAAAGTTCTTTTATTATGGAACCGAGTTCACCTGATCTTGCTTTGTCTTCAAGGAGTGATATATCTGTTGATGACAGTTCCCCTATACCGAGAATGCTCATAGAATCATCTTTTGTTTTTTGTACAGCCTCCTCCGGATTACATTTCCCATTGATTATATCCAATATCCCTAATTTTGTTCTCTCCTTAAGATTACTTGCAATTGCAATACCTCCTTGCGGATCTCCATCAATTAAAAGTATCGAATTTCCCATTTTCCCTAAGCTGTAAGACAAGTTGAATGCGACGGTTGTTTTTCCGACACCGCCTTTCTGGCTGGCTATCATTATTATTTTCCCCATCAGTATTTCTCCTGTAATAAATGTATGTTCCCAAAAATATGCGAATGACTTTTGTTAATTTGAATTAAAGATCTAACATTTCCTTTAAGATCTCCATCCATCTCTGCAATAATTGTGTTTATGTCCATGAAATTGTCTGATTCCGGTATATTCAATTTTGTTAGATCTTTTAATTCTTTTGTTATTTTTACGCCGTTGATATTTTTTGGAAGAGATTTAATTAGCAATCTTACCTCATCAATATAAGTAACGTTAGTCACCAACAAATTCATTATTGTAATTTTATAACTTTCAGATCTTTCATTAATTTTATTGAAATCCACTATAAAATTTCCTGTCTCTAAAAAGAACAATCTGTTAATAGCTTTCATTTTTGTAAATGTTCCTTGTCTACAATAAGTGATTATTCCATTCTCAATAATAATTTCACCATCCATATCTGGAAATAAGATTGTTGCGGTTTTTTTCCCTAATTCAAAACTTTGGAGTAGGTCTGCAAGAGAAAAATTCACTAATTCTCCTTCAAGAATTCCGGGATTAGCTCTTCTCCTTGCCGATCTTTTGATAGATAATTTTATCCTAGCAAGTAGTTCGGCTTTGTCAACCGGTTTTGTTATATAATCATCCGCACCAAGTTCAAGCCCTTTGACTTTAACATTAGTTCTTTTTACGGAAGATAGTAGCAAAACGGGTGTATTTGAAAATCCGGGAGTCAGTTTTATCTCTTTTAATATCTGAATCCCGTCTTTTCCGGGAATAACAATGTCAAGGAGAATTAAGTCGGGACGGTAGTTCATCATTACCTTAATCCCCGATTTACCGTCATGTGATTTTAAAACATTGAATCCCGAATTGATAAGATATTCTTCTATTACAGCGGCTGTTACCGGATCATCATCTATTATTAGTATAGTGTTTTTCTTCATGGTTTATTAAATTCTTAACTTTGAAATATAAAATTTTCATCTATAAGATCAATTCCGCATTTTAAGTTTTCAAGCCACAACAAATATTTTTCAATTATATCCTTCCCCTTCATAACCGCACCGTGTTGAGGAGCGATTATCTCAATATCGTATCTTTTTATCATCTTTACCCATTTTTTAAGCAGTTCTCCGGATGGTATGTATCTTTTGTGGAAGCCTTCAATATACTTAATATGGTCATCAAATGATTTAACAAAATCGTAGTCTTGTCCAAACGATGCTCCCATATCACCGGAATAGAGTATTTTGGATTCGGGGTCATATAATTGAAAATTGCCTGTTGAGTGAAGAAAATGAGCAGGAATAAGATTTAGTGTTTTTTTATTTAAATTTATCTCCATCCCTTGGTCGGGAATGGGAGTGATTTGTTTTAGTACCAGATCATCAATTCCAAAATGGGTAATGAATCTTATCCACAATTCAGGCAAATATGCTTTGGCGTCTGTCATCATGAGCCATGCATTAGCCGAGGCAACGATGTCAGGGTCCTGATGAGAGAAAAAAATCTGCTTAATTTTTGAAATCGATCCGATAGAGTTACTGATTTCTGAAATCAATTTAGCATAGATTTTATGACCGCCAGGATCAAGCAGTATAGCTTCATCTCCATCTATTATCAGGTGTTGAGAAGATTGTATCATACTTCCTACGGAAAGATCGTTAAACATAATACTTCTATGGCTATTATTATTAAAAAGCTCTATCATGTACGATTCTCCTTGCAATATATTTTAAAACGAATCTCAAATATTTTTGTCAAAATGTTGATAGTACCTCGTCTATCTCTTCTGCTGCTTTTGATAAACTAAGAAAAATAAGACCAAGTTTTGCTTCTTCCTTTGTTAAAGCCAAAAGTAGAGAATGAGGGCCAGACCGTACAATAAGGATATTGCCATTCTCCCCTTTTAAAAACAATTGCCGGAGTTCCCCTTTTTTTAATTCTTTTGCTGTCTTAACACCTATATTCATCATTGCGGCACTCATTGGAGCTATCTGTGTTTCAGGGAGTTCTTGGGGCAGTTTTTGAGCAATAATCAATCCGTCTTCGGAAATAATTGCACTTGCTTCAAAATCGGAAGTAACCGACTGAAGTTTTGATAGAATCTCATTTAATTCATCATTTTTTGCCATTCGCTCTCCTTTTCTAAAGAAATGATACCATTTCAGTAAAAACTACAACACATGCTATAAAGTTTAACATATAGAAATTATTAAATCAAAAATCGTTAAAAATAATCCTGATTTTTCATGTCATATGTAAAAAATAAATGGGAAATGATAAAAATTGTGATATTAAGGAAGCACATTGTTAAATTTTTACTAAATTAATGAAGAAACTTTTATAGAGATTTAAAAAACGGGTTGTTTTTTTTCTCAATTAATAATAGTATTAAACGAGTAAAAAAAAAAGGAGTTATCATGAGAGAAGTTGATGAACTTGTTTTAAGTTTAAGGGTTGAGCTTGGGAAAACGGAACCTAACGATAAGTTCCAGGTTGCAATAAACTCAATCGCTGAGTTTTATATGTCAAATTTTAATGTTTCCAGTAACGAAGTGGCAATATTGCTTACTAACAAACAAAAAACCGTTCTCTCGTTTGCCCATCCTCACTATCTTGTTGATGCGGGGATGATTCCGATTAGTCTCAATGAGGCTATTGCTTCGAGAATTTTCAAAAGCGGAAAAGGGTTAATAGATAATAATTTTCATCACCAGAGACATTTGTCTATTTTTGAGAGTATTCGAACTCCGGAAAACCGGATTCTTCCGATATGGAAGATGATTGCAGCAAGGATATCACAATCGGATGATCATATCGGAATTGTTGAAATATCGAAAAGATCTGTGAACCTTGACGAAGCAGGATTGGATTTTTCAATTTCCGACCTCCATTTTTTAGAAGAGTCCTTAGTAAAGATTGCTCCGATCATCAAAGAGTTCATGCCTGATGATTTTAAAGGCAAGTTCAAATGAGAACAAAACTTAAAAAAATACTTTTGGATCTATCTGTTATAAATGGTAGAGAATTCACTCTTGCCTCAGGAAAAAAAAGTAATTTTTATGTTGATGCAAGAATTACAACTCTACATCCCGAAGGGGCATACTTGATAGGAAAAATATTTTTCAACATGCTTGAAGGGATAGATGTAGATTCTATCGGAGGTTATTCAATTGGAGCCGACCCGATCGTTTCTTCAATATCCGTTAATAGTTTTATCGAAGGGAAACCGATTCCTGCATTTATAATCAGAAAGCAAGAGAAAGCATACGGGACGGGAAAAATAATTGAGGGAAATTTTAAAAATGGAGATCGAGTTGTGATTTTTGACGATGTAATCACAACGGGCGGGTCAATTCTTAAAGGTGCTGCGGAAGTTGAAAAGGCGGGTGGATCGGTAATTTCCGTTATGGCATTGATAGATAGGGGAGAGGGGGGTAGAGAGATAATAGAAACGGCAGGTTATCCTTTCAGTTCGATATTCACTAAAAATGACTTGCTTGAAGTAAACTGAATTATTTTATTATCCTAAAAATTGGATAAAATCGGATCATAAATGGGAAAAAAATCTATTTACCTCATAATTCTAACGGTCTTATTTGTGTTCTCCAATTGCCGAACACCAAAGATAGGAATTGACTCCGTGTTAAGTAATGAAAAGTATAAATCGGTGAAGCTTAAAGTTAAAGTAATAAGTAACTTGGGTACGGAGAAAACGAAGATTCTTATTGGATTCAATAGCAGAGGAGATAGATTGATATTTTTGGGACCGATGAATCAAGTCTTTTTTGAAATACTTGTCAAAGGAAACCGGTCAAAAATAATAGTTCCGAAGAAAAAGCAATACTGGGTGGGGGAATTTCGGGAGTTTTTATATAATTTTTGGGGGATAAATCTTTCTTACAATGAAATAAAGGCTTTGTTGCTTGAACAAAGATTTAATTCAAACAAATTACGTGATTGCGGATTTACAATACGGATTTTTGAATCGGAAATAAAAAAGTATCCTATAAAGATAAACTTGAAAAGTCACGATATTAGGTTGGAATTTAAAGTATATGAAGTCAAGAAGAGATCGGGAAAGATTGTATTTTCAAAAAGGATTAAAGGATATAAAGAGGTTTCACTTGAGCGATTACTCAAGAGAAATTCCGAGTGATATGGAGTTTAAATCTTTTGCAAAAGTTAATATCGGATTGGAGATAATCGGGAAAAGGGATGATGGTTTTCATAAGTTGAAGACAATTTTCCAAACGATATCACTTTATGACACAATTGAAATAACTGAAAATAGTGATGGACTTATACATTTATCAGGGGATGATAAAAGCATCTTTTGGGATAAGTCAAATACCATCAGCAAGGCTTTTAGTCTTATGTACGATTTATTTAACCTTGATCAGGGGTTTAATGTTAATGTAAAGAAAAGTATTCCTCCTGGTTCCGGTCTCGGAGGCGGGAGTTCGAATGCAGCGGTGATAATGATGTTTATAACGGATTATTTTAAGCTTAAAATCTCAAAAAGGAGACTGGAAAGACTTGGAAGTACAATTGGAGCGGACATACCTTTTTTCTTTACAGGAGGTACGGTTTTGGGAGAAGGGATCGGGGAAAAAATAACTCCCCTTGAAGATCTCGGTGAAATACCGGTAGGATTGGTTATTCCGAATATTAACATATCTACCAAAGAAATTTTCTCAAGGTTTAACTTGACAAAAACCACCTTAAAAAGTAAAATTAATTCCTTTTTAAGTTCTGGTGATATTTCTGCACTGGAGAACGAGTTGGAATTTACTACGTTTAAAGTACTCCCTGAATTAAAAAAGATGAAAATGAAAATGGAAAGTATTGGGTTAGATTATATTTCAATGAGCGGGACAGGATCGTCACTTTTTTGTTTCCACTCTAAAGAGCAAAAAGTTACTCTGAAATCTATCTTCCCCAAAATGTTTTTTGAAGAGTTGTTGAGTAGAAAAAGATACCAAAATAGTATTGGGGCGTGGCCAAGCGGAAAGGCATCGGTTTTTGGAGCCGACACTCGGAGGTTCGAATCCTCCCGCCCCAGGATAAAAAAATGATTAAGAATAAATATCTGATTTTCTCAGGTTCATCAAATGTGTCTCTTGCAAAAAAAATTGTAAGCAATCTTAAAAAAAGGATGGGTAAAGCGAATCTTGGTGTTTTTTCGGATGGAGAGATAAGATTTCAAAGTTGGGAAAATGTTAGGGGTGCAGATGTATTTATAATCCAATCTTTTACGAAAGATATTAATTTTCATATCATGGAATTACTGCTTATGTGTGATGCTTTTAAAAGAGCTTCTGCAAAAAGGATAACTGCTGTTATCCCCTATTATGCATATGCAAGACAAGACCGAAAAGACAGACCGAGAGTACCTATTTCCGCAAAGCTTATTGCGGATCTTTTGGAAACATCGGGGTTCTCAAGGATACTTGCAATAGATCTTCACGCAAACCAGATTCAAGGTTTTTTTAATATTCCGGTCGACAATCTTATGGCACTCCCTATTTTTATTTCCCATTTTAAGAAAATGAGGCTTAAAAATCTTGTTATTGTTTCGCCTGATGCAGGCGGTGTTGAAAGAGCGAGAATATTTTCACAAAAGCTGAAGTCAGGACTTGCAATTGCAGATAAACGGAGAGAAGAAGCAAATGTTGCTGAAATTATGCATATAATTGGTGACGTAAATGATAAAAATGCAATAATTGTGGATGATATAATTGATACTGCCGGAACTATGACGGAAACAGTAAAAGCTTTAAGAAAAAATGGGGCAAAAAGGATATTTGCCGCATGTACTCATGGAGTTCTTTCAGGTAAAGCATTGGAACGTCTTACAAATTCTCCAATAGAAAAATTGTTTATCACAGATACAATCCCTTTGGAGGAGAGACTTTTAAAAAGTAATAAGATCGAAGTCCTAACCGTTTCAAGTCTTTTTGCAAGAGCAATAAGTAGCATTAACAAGGAAACTTCGGTTTCAAGTTTATTCAAATAAAGAGGTGAAATATGGAAAATATAATGGAAGTTAAAGCACAGTCAAGAGATAATGTAGGGAAGCAGGTTGCAAAGAGGATTAGGAGAGAGGGGAAAATTCCTGCAATAATATACGGTGAAGATAAAGATTCAATTCCCATTTCGATAGATTTGGACTATATTAAGAAAATACTGAAAGCCGAAATGGGTGAAAATACTATCTTGAAAATCAAAAGAGATAAAATAGAAGTTGATGCAATGTTAAAAGACATTCAGTACGATTACCTTTCAAGCAACATTATTCATGCTGATTTTATTAGAATTGATTTAAAGAAAAAGATTGACGTAAGTGTTCCGATTGTATTGACGGGCGAACCTGTCGGAGTAAGACTTGAGGATGGAATACTCGATTTTGTAAACAGAGAGGTCGATATTAGATGTCTTCCTGCCAAAATTCCCAGTAAATTTGAGATTGATATTACCGATCTTCATGTAGGTCATTCTCTTAAGTTCGAAATAATTGAGCTTGATGAAGATACGGAACTGCTTTCAAGCTCAGGTCGTGTAATTTGTGCCGTATCTCTGAAGGGTTCGGCAGAGGAAGAGGTTGCTGAAGAGGATGAGTTGGAAGAAGGTGAAGAAGGTGTGGAAGAAGAGGTTGAAGAAGGGAAGTCCGATAAAGAAAACAAAGAGGAAAAAAGTACGGAAGATAAAGAAAAATAAACATATAACTCTTTGCTTCCCTTTTACGAGGGAGGCTGAAATCCAAAAGGAGGTAAAATGAAAAGAGATTATGAAATAGGATTGATAATCAATCCTGACACCGCTGAAGAGGAGGCGGAAAAAATTAAGAATTCCATAACCGAAATCCTAACAAAGGGAAAAGGTACAATTGAAAGTGTTGACGATTGGGGGCGTAAAGCTCTTGCCTATCCGATTGAAAAGCACAAAGAGGGTGTTTACGTTTTTATAAAAACACAAGCACCGGGAGATGTAATAGCTACTGTTGAAAGGAGATTAAAACTGAATGAAAAGGTTATGAGATTTATCGTTATCCGTCTTGATGACAAACTTAAAAAAACCAACAAGTTGGAAAAGAAATGGAAGAGAATGGAAAAATTCTCAAAAAAATCTACAGTAGAATCAGGAAGAGAGAGAGTTTCCGAACAGTCAACAAAATCTAATTCCGAATCAAAAAAAGCAGAAGTGAAAGATACGAAAAAGAGTGAGCAAATTGAGCGGGAAACCAAGGTGACTGATGAAATAAAGGAAGAGAAGAAAGCTGAAAAAGCTGAAGAGCCTAAAGTAAAAACCGAAACGGTTAAAGAGGAAAAAGAGGTAGAGGTGTTACCTAAAAAAGAGACGAAAACAAAAAAATCAACAGCAAAAAAAGATAAGAAAGCAGACGAGGAGGTAGAAAATGCAGAGTCCAAGTAGACCGTCAAGACCTTCCAGATTTCCCAAAAAACAGTATTTTTCAAGAAAAAAATATTGTTCTTTTTGTAAAGACAGGATAAGATTTATTGATTATAAGAAATCAACCGAACTTGGGAATTATATTCTTGAAACGGGGAAAATTCTTCCTGCAAGAGTTACGGGAACATGTGCATATCATCAAAAGCAACTCAGTAAAGCTATAAAGCGGGCAAGGCATATGGCTCTTCTGAAATTTATTGAGTCCAGGAGAGGATAAAATGAAAGTTCTATTGAATGCAGACATTGAAAAATTGGGTAAAGTAGGGGATCAGGTTGATGTCAAGCCCGGATTTGCCCGTAATTACCTTTTCCCAAATAATTTTGCTCTTGAAGTATCTAAACATAATCTCGAAATAATGGTATTCAGGAAAAAGAAAGCAGACAAAAAACGGGAAATAGAAAAACTTTCAGCAGAAGAGCAGAAGGAAAGAATCGAAAACCTCAAGATCAAGATAGAAAAGAAAGCCGGCGAAAACGATATATTGTTCGGATCGGTTACAACTATTGAAATAGAGAAAAAACTTCACGAGTTAGGTGTAGAAATTGAGAGGAAGAGAATTCATCTTGATGAACCGATAAAAAAGCTGGGTGAGTTTATTTGCAAGATCAAACTTTTTGAAGATGTTGAAGCCAAATTGCCAATAATCGTTACTAAAGAGGGAAAAGAAGAACCGGAACCGAAATCGGAAATAAAGGAAAAAGAAGAATCTGTACCAGAAGAAAGTGAATAATTTTTCTGAATCGACCAAGCTCCCTAACAGCGATTTAGCGGAAAAAGCTGTTTTGGGGGCAATGTTGATTGATAACAGAAATATTGATTTGGTATTTAACGAGATAAATTCGGACGATTTTTTCCGTACTTCAAATAAAACCATAGCTGCCGGTATATACAACGTATATGAATCCGGTAAAAAAGCGGATACATTAACAATCGGTGAGCATCTCGGAAAAGACGAGTTAAAGTTTGTCGGAGGTTATACATATCTTAATTCACTCACTGACGGTATTCCTGAAAATTTTGATATTTCAGATTATGTTAACATTGTAAAAGAGAAATCGGTACTTAGAAAGATAATTACCACCTCCTCCGATGTGATTTCAAGAGGGATTGAACCTAAAGCTGATGTCAGATCAATTCTTGCAAAGCTTCAAGATGATATAATCAAGATAGCCGGATCTGAGATTGATGACGGCTTCAAATCTTCAAAAATAATTATTCCACAAACCATTAATAAGATCAGAGAAATTCAAAAGCATGGAGATTCGGGGGGACTAAAATCAGGTTTTTATGAACTTGATGACATGACCGGAGGATTTCAGCAAAGTGATCTGATTATTGTTGCGGCAAGACCTTCAATGGGTAAAACCGCTTTAGGGTTGAATATTGCCTCAAATATTGCGATAAAAGAGAATAGATCGGTAGGTTTTTTTTCTATTGAAATGTCGAGACTTCAGATCATGCTGAGACTGCTTGCCACCGAAGCTGAAGTTAACATGAGTGCTCTTATAAGAGGTAAATATAGTCTTACAAAGCAAGAGTGGAAAAAATTGGAATTGGCAGCAGAAGCTATTTCAAAAAGTAATATTTATATTGATGATTCTGCTACTCTGTCCGTCCTTGAGATGAAAACGAGAGCAAGACGTCTTCAGAGGGAGAGCGGATTGGATATCGTTTTTGTGGATTATCTCCAACTAATGAAAGTGACAGGTGAAAATCTTAGAAGAAGTGATTCAAGAGCTCAGGAAGTTTCAATAATTTCCGCTTCTCTTAAGGAACTTGCAAAAGAACTTCAAATTCCCGTTGTTGCCATGGCACAGCTTAATAGGTCTCCCGAACAGAGAGGCAGTCGCAAATATCAGTTGTCAGACCTTAAAGAGAGCGGTGCAATCGAACAAGATGCAGACGTGATAATGTTTCTCCATAGAGATGAGCAAAATGAAAAAGATACGGAGAGAAAAGGAATTGCCGATCTGATTATTGCCAAACAAAGAAACGGTCCTACGGGAAAGATTGAATTGGCATTTATAGATAAGTTTACAAAATTTCATAATTATGATTCTTCGGAAGATTTTTTCTAATTACCGGAATCATCAAATCCAAAATTTCCATTTATTAAAGTAAATATTGATATTCTCAATATCGGTTTATCAATTGGAATCTAAATTGCTTTACATGTTTAAGAAGGAGTGTAAGGAGGATTACAATGACCAAAAGGGGTTTTACTTTAATAGAATTACTTATTGTCGTTGCCATAATCGGTATAATTGCAGCTATAGCAATTCCCAATTTGCTTGTGGCTATTCAAAAGAGTAAGCAGAAAGCAACTATAGCCGATATGAGAACTCTTGCAACATCCATTGAAATATACGTTACGGACAATTGTCAGGCTCCGTCGGATATGACATTTGGAAATAACGGAGATTTTTACATTAAAAATTTCCCTGAAGTTGATGCCTGGGGAAATTCATGGCTTTATGCAAGAGACAATTCAATGACTCAACTATATTCGATAGTTTCTCCTGGAAAAGACAATGTGTTTGGGGGATATGATCAATCGGGTATATATATAGTAAATTCTTTGCAAGATTTTAATAAGGATATTATTTTTTCCAGAGGACTGCTTGCATATGGTCCAAGCATAAAATGACAAATTATGTCACTCATTACGACACTTTGTTGCATTTTATCCGGTATCTTGCAAAACTCAACGCTATCATTAAAGACCAAATGTGGCAAGATTATTGCATGTATCAAGTAACCTAAAAAATTTAAGGAGGTTCTTATGAACAAAAAAGGTTTTACGTTAATCGAACTTTTGATTGTTGTTGCAATCATCGGTATTATAGCTGCTATAGCAATTCCCAATTTGCTTGTGGCTATACAAAAAGGTAAGCAAAAAGCGACTATGGCGGATATGAAAACAATTGGAACAGCATGTTCAGCATATATGACAGATTTTTATATTGCACCTACTACCCTTGAAGATGATGGATTCGGTAGGCATAGAGATTTTTATATGCCGCATTTTCCAATACAAGACGGATGGGGCGGAACTTGGAATTACCTGAGATCACGTCCTGATGAGTTATATACCATTCATTCTTTCGGAAAAAATAGAACACCGGATCCTGTAAGTGTTGGTAGCTACGTTGTTACTAGTTTAGCTGGATTTAATAATGATATTGTCTTTCAAAATGGTTCTTTTGTTTGGGGTCCGAGAGTTAAGTAGAGTATTTGATTTAAATATGAAAACGGCTGATATTTTATCAGCCGTTTTTTTTTGCACTGACAGATTAATATATTTACATTGATAAAAAGAACATTTTATTTTTTTGTAGCACTGTTTTTTATTCTATTTAACTATTCCGTAAGTGATATAAAAACAGATTTTTTCAAAAGAGCAATATTTTTTGCTTTATTTATATCTCTCTTTTTTGTATTCAGGTATTTTAATTTAAAAAGGATTATTCGTATCCTTACGGTATTATCTTCATCTTTGATATTCACGTACGGAATTATTCAAAAATATTTACTGTTTCCTATTTACCTAAATAACTTGGATGCCGGTATTTCCACCGTATCCGAGGCGATGGTGGAGAGGGTAAAAAGCGGGAGGATCTTCTCGGTGTTTTCATTGCCTACTTTGTATACATTTGTTTGTGCAATTTTACTGTTGGCAATTTTTCATTACCTGATTAATTCAAAAAAAAACAGTATAAAAATCTTCTGGTTAATACTGTTTACAACAGGAATGTTTAATATAATTTTAACGCAGTCTTTTTCCGGAATACTCTACTTACTTACAGGATTTCCATTGTACTTTTTTCTTTCCGGCAGATTCAACAGTAAATTTTTTGTTCCGCTTATGATGATCCTATCGGTATTCTTATTCATAATAATCGGATTAAGGTTTTCCGAAGCTAAAAATTTAGAACCGATCAGGTTGAGGATATCCAATTGGAATCAAGCCGTTAGGATAATAAAAACGAGTCCTCTTCTCGGAATCGGCTTGGGAAATTATGAATCAAAAATATCAGGTTTTACTTATCCCGGAGAGGCACGCTCAATATATTCCCACAATTTTATTCTCCAGATCACTTCTGAAATCGGAATATTTTTCTTGATAATTGGTATTCTACTCCTTTTTTTATTCAGAAAAAAGTTGTATTTTCAAATTAATGACGAAAATGCATTGTATATTACCGCTCTACTGATAGTGGTATTGTACAATTTAATTGACATAGGTTTCTATTTTTTTCCTGCGTCCCTAATCTTTACTTTGATAATATCTCAAATTTATAGGAAGAACGATCCGCTACCAAAAATTAATATCATATTAGCCGTTTCATTCATTTTGATACAACTGCTTGTTTTTACTTCTTCAAGCAATAGAAAATCCGGATCATTTCATATGAATTTTAAAAGATTTGATAAAGCGGAGTTATATTTTAAAAAAAGCCTGAATTTTAATAAGTATAACCATAAATCGCTTATGGGGTTGGCAACAACAAATTATGCCAAGGGAGATAAAAAAAATTCCGATAGATATTTAGGGAAAGTTTTACTTTTAAACAATTTTAATCCTTACGCAAATTTCTTGAAATCGAAAATATCGTATTCGGAGGGTAAATATCTGACATCTTTTTATTATGCCGGAAGAGCAAAATCGTTAAATATAAGAAATAGGGAATATAAAAAATGGTTTGATTTTCTTAAATTAAACCTTGATAAAAATCTTGGGAATATGTCACCGGAGAAAAAATAGTATGTTTTCGAATATTCTTTTTAAATTAAGATCCATGAATGAAGATGTTGAAATTATTTCCATATTGATATTTCTTGTTTTTTTTCCGGAAAAATCTTCATTTTACTATTTTTTAATTTTTGCCGTTTTAATCACCGTTTTTCTAATTCGTAGAATAATTATTACAAAAAACATAGGAGTCTCAAATTTTTCAAAGGGATTATTGTTAATAAATTCCATACTTCTGATATCAATTTTTTTTTCAGTTTATTTTGTAAGATCATTTTTGTTTTTTTTTGACATATTTCTTATCTCTTTCTATTTTATCTTTTATCTTACGGAAGAGTGTGAGGAGGAGAGGTATTTTAGGATAATAGGATTAGTAATTTCTATATTTTCCATAGTTTCTCTTATTATACTCTTTCTTACGGGGATTAAAGACTTTTTCTTTTCCACTACTATCTGGGTAGGAATTATTGCCGGTGTCGGAGTGTTGATCTTTCTTTATAATTTTTTGAAAAAAACAAATTATTATTATTTATCGCTTGTCGTTATTAATTCCGCTTTGCTATATTCGGCCGAGTCAAAGGCTGCATTTCTCGGTGTCGCAATATTTTCATTAATACTTGTCCTTAGCAAAAAAAAAAGAGCAATCCCAATAGTTCTTTTCCTAATTGTACTAACATTTATTATTCCGAATCCGATAAAAAATATGTTTGATTTTTCAATACATAAAGATCCGTATTCCGCCGATAGGATTAAAATATGGAAAATCGGATATGAGATGTTTTCGGATAATGTGTTGACCGGTGTAGGTGCGGATAATTTCAGAGAATTATCAAGGAAATATAATTTTAAACAAAAAAAAGGACCTGCAAATTATTTTAAGATTCCTAAAAGTCCTCACAGTGATTATGTTCAACTGATTTCGGAATTCGGTATGTTAGGGGTTATTATTATCCTGTTCTCTCTATTCTTTATTTTTAAAAGGGTATTTAAAGGCTCAATTTTTAATCTTTCCAAAATACTTATTTTGTATCTCCTTTTCCAATCTCTCTTTTTTACTATTGTTTTCCAAACGTTTTTTTTCTTTTTATTCATATTTGTTCTAAAAACCCTTTTTAAGGGTAAAATACATTTCTACGGTAACTCCGGTTTTATACGATTCATAATGATAGCAATGCTGATCGTAACAATTTCTGTCGGATATTTCTTCCCTTTTTATTCAGATCTGTTGGTAAATAAAGCTTTAAAAGAGAAAGATGTTGTGAAAGTTTTCAATTCTCTAAACAGAGCGGAAAAATTTGATAATATGAATATCGCTCCGTATTATTTGAAAGCAACAATATTGCTTGGGCAATTTAAGAAAACATCCGATCTGAAATTTTTCTATTTTGCCTTAGACAACGTAAAAAAAACAGAAAAAATCAATCCTTATTATAAAGAAGCCTATTTTCTCGAATCCGATATTTTCCGATCCCTTTTGGAAAAAGGTATTCAATATCCGAAACTTCTTGAGGAGGTTATCTCTCCGTTGGATAAATTGGAGAATATTGACCCGTTCAATCCGTTCATCAAGATGGAAAAGGCTGAATTGCTGATAAGATTTCAAAAGGATTCCCAAGCAAAAGAGAAAGCGTTGGAAGCAATTAAACTGGAACCGAAGTATATTAATGCATTGTACTTTCTCCAAAAACATTTCCATTACTTTGGACAAAAAGAGGTTTTTTTAATTAAGATAAAAAAAATTATCAATGAAACGTCATATTGGAGAAAAAAGAGTTCATCTTATCTAAATTCTCTAATAAAACTCCCTTCGGAATTGGCAGAAAAGTTAAATAGTGACAATAAATTGTCTGATTGACACAAATAATCTTAACTTTTATAATTTGTTTGTGGATGCCCTAAAAACAAAATTCTTATTTGAGCGATAATGCCATATCTTATTTTTGCATCTATTATTTGGTCTTTTTCATTTGGACTGATAAAAGGAAATCTTTCCGCTCTACATCCCAATTTAATATCATTTATCAGAATGGGTCTCTCATTTTTTATTTTTATACCGTTTATCGGGATCAAAAATATTGACTTAAAGATTAAGCTCAGGTTTATTCTAATAGGAGTTGTTCAGTACGGATTCATGTATATTGCCTATATTTATTCATACGGTTTTTTAAAAAGTTATGAGGTAGCACTTTTTACTATTTTTACCCCATTCTATGTTTTGTTTATACACGATACCATTAGAAAAAGACTTATAAAAAAACATCTGTTTATAGCACTTCTTGCAATTATAGGAGCTGCGATTATTACTTACGGAGATATAACTTCTTCATCTTTTCTTGTTGGCTTCATACTGATTCAACTTTCAAATATTTTTTTTGCATGGGGACAGGTAAAATATAGGGATTTGATGAGGGAAAGAGAAGACTTAAAGGATAGAAATATATTTGCTTATCTATATTTCGGTGCATTTATTGTAACTTTTGTTGCGGTTCTTTTTACCGTTGATATAAAAACAGTATTATTTACTTCAAAAGAGATATATACTTTACTCTACCTTGGAACAATTCCTTCTGGGATAGCTTTCTTCCTTTGGAATTACGGTGTTAGGAAATCTAAAATAGGTACAATATCGGTTTTCAATAATCTGAAAATCCCATTTGCAATTATTATTTCAATGACGATTTTTGGAGAGGACGGTAACCTTATCAGAATACTTATAGGGTGTTTAATTCTTATCTCCGCTATTACATATAATGAACTCTCAACAAAAAAATCTAACGGGAACTTTTGGTAAACGATACAAAAAAATTTCTTTTGGCAGAGTTTGCATTTTGATCAATTACTTCAAGTTCATGCCACCCGGACAACATATTGATTACCATTTTATGTCTGTTTTTTGTTACTCCTTTGTAAATTCCGTCAATATACCAGAAAACTTTCCTATTTTTAAATCTATGAGCTATCTTGATCGTAAGATTCTGGATTTTTCCATTAAAATCGACCGGAATTAGAATTTTGGCATTTTGAACCGGATAGAGAATCTGAAGCGGGTTGGATTCGGTTACCGACGTACATTTTTTATTATGAGGAGGGATAGAATCTACAATATCCCCTTTTTCCCTGAGAAATTGAGCAACATCGGGAGGGAAAATCAGTTTTTTTATCCTTTTGTATCTCCCTTCTTCCCAGCACAACGAACATACACTTTCCTTTTCGTCCAACGATACATATACAGATGAGTGATAGGGGCAGAGCTTAACGGTTCCTTGTCCGGAGGGTGCGTTTACTTTTACCGTTTCATTACAGTTCTCGTTTGCAAGAAAACCTGTTTTGACGCACAATTCCACTTTTTTGAATTTTAAATTCTGTTTTTTAAACCACCTGTATGAAGAATTTTTGGGAAGATAGTTAAAAACATCAAACATAAGAGGAGCGGCACACGAATATCCGGCTAATTCCCGATTCCCCTCCCCGCTAAAGTTACCGATCCAAACACCTATTGTCCACTCAGGGCTGACTCCTACTGCCCATGCGTCCCTTTTTCCGTAGCTTGTTCCCGTCTTCCATCCGATCGGTGTTTTGCTCCTATACTGTTCCCAGTAGTATTCCGCTCCGGGTCTTTTTAATTCTTTTAGCATATCCAAAGTTAAATAAGAAGCTTCGGGACTTATTAATTCTTTCTTTTTTCCGGCTTTAACGGTCTCTTCATTAAATACTAAGGAGGAAAATTTCCCGTAATTTCCCAATCCTCTGTACAATTGCACAAGTTCGATCAATTTTGTTTCCGCTCCTCCTAAAATAATAGTGAGTCCGTATTCATCAGGAGGTCTTATCAGTGTGGTCAATCCACATTTTTTTAGAAAAATATAGAATTTGTGAAGTCCGTAATAGTTCAATAATCTTACTGCAGGAACATTTAATGATTTTATCAGTGCTTCTTTTGCCGTTACGACACCACAGAATGTTTTTGAAGCATTGGATGGGGAGAATGATCCGAAATAGGACGGAATATCTTTTATAACCGTTTTCTCAAGGATATAGCCTTCATCAATCGCAAGAGCATAAAGAAAAGGTTTTAAAATCGACCCGGATGATCTCGGTGCTATAACTCCGTCAACCTGACCACTATTCTCATAATTAAAAAAATCCTGAGAACCGCAATAAGACCGCACTTTTCCACTCTTTGTTTCAGCTACAATTACCGCTCCGTTATTTATACCGGATGTTTCTAAAATCTTAAGATGTTCTTTAATAAGATTTTCACTCCTTATCTGTAACTCCTTGTTAATTGATGATTTTATGAGATTTCTCCTTCCTCTGTATAATTTTTTTAAGTATTCGGAGAAATGGGGAGCAATTACCGGAAAAGGGATGATTTCCGAAGGCACACTTTCTGAAATGCTATGATTATAAATATCATGATCAATAATTCTTCTTTCAAAAAGTTTCTTAAGTAAACGGTTCTTTTTCTTAATAAGTTTCTCTCTGTTCTGCAATGGAGAAATTAGTCCGGGAGAGTTTGGAAGGACAGCGAGAATAGCAGCTTCGTTCCATGTCAGGATCTTGGGAAGTTTCCCAAAATATCTTAATGAAGCTGCATCGACTCCAATAATATTTCCTCCGTAGGGAGCGTTCTTTAGATACATCCTCAATATTTCCTTTTTTGAATATTTTATTTCAAGTTTTAAAGCCTGAAACATCTCGATCAGTTTATTTAAGAGAGTCCTTTTTTTCTTAAAAGCAAGTCTGATAATTTGCATGGAAATAGTACTTGCTCCACTTTTTATTTTTCCTGAAATAATATTGCCGAGTAATGCTCTTCCGATGGAAATCGGATTGACCCCCGGATGATAATGGAAATATCTATCCTCAAAATTAATCACAGCAATATGTAGTTTATTGGAAAAATATTTACCGTAATTCGGAGGGAAACGCCACTGCTCCTCGGTATTTACAAATGCTCTTAGTATTTCTCCGTTTTTGTCAGTGATAATCGTACTGTAATCGGAATTAAAGATGTTGTCGGGAAGAGGTATAATAAGATAAAAGATAACCAAAGAAATGATTACAACAATAATATTTTTATATTTTTTTATAAATTTTTTCAATTGGAACCTATTAAAATTCATCAGGAATTCTTCTCCGATTCTTTATGCAGATTATAACAGAAAAAATAATGTATATTTACAATAAAAAAAGTTTTGATTTGTAATGAGAAGTGTAGTATAAAGAGTTTTTAACCTCCGAGTTAGTGGTCCTAAGGCGTAAATGTTACGGATGCTGACCGATAGGGTTTGGGGGGAAACTCCTTTGCCTGCCGTTAAAACAAAGTTTGTTTGCAAAGGAGGCTGTATGAAGCGATTATCGTCTATTGCCATTTTTTCCATTTTAATACCATATATTAATTTTTTAACACCTCTCCATTCTGTTTCAAAAAATGATCGGACTGATGCTCTCTCTTCAGCGACTTGTGTCGCAAAGAAAAAATCCATTCCTTCCGAATTATCAATAAAAATATTTGGAAAGGTTGAAAAAAAGTATAATCTGAATGCCGAATATTTATCAAATATGTCTACCGTAAGGATAAGGGCAAGAGAAGTCGGTTCCGACGGGAAGATATCCGGCGTGTATATTTATTATGGGATCCCGCTTTACTTCCTTTTGGACGGAATTGCTCCCCTGAAAAATAAAAACGATATCTTTGATCGTCCCCTGGATATTATAGTGACATTTATTTCCGAATCTGGAAAAACTTCAAATTTTAGTTATGGTGAGCTCACCATGTGTAATGATAATAATCCCGTAACTCTTGCATTTTACCGTTCTCAATTGCTCCCCTCTAAAGGATCCGAGTTGTATCAAAAAAACAGTCTTGCGGGATATCTAAAAAAATTCCGATTGATCTGTCCGGGGGATTTATACGATAATCGTTATCTTAACAATGTGGTTGCAATAAAATTTTCCGTAATTAAAACAAGTGATCATCTTCTCCCTAAATTATCCGTCGGGAGAAAATGTGTGAGTGAGAATCTTTTTTGCATTAAAAACGGAAAAAAAACAAAAAGTTCAGAAAATAATGTACGTATGAAGACTGTTTCAAATTGGTTCAGGATCGGACACGGAAGAGGTATTAAATCGGAAAAATTGGATAAAGTAACAGGTTATGATCTCCGCTCTTGGCTTCTGGAAAATTTTGGTAATGGAAAACCGGATGATTTCTTCATGTTTGTCGGTTGTGACGGATACAGGGCGTTATTCAGTTGGATTGAGATTTTTCAAACCTCAAACGGAGAGAAAATAATTCTAATAACTGCTAAAAATAATATTTCCGAAAAAAGGGGGTTAACTTTGGGACCTCTCGGAGATTTCTTTATTGACAGAGGTATATGGGGATTAGTTTGTGTAGAAAAGGTAACCTTTTGTAAATCACATAAGAAAGATTGGTAATTAATAGAGAAAAGAAACACTTGTAATTCATTCCTTAAAGGGGTTACTGAATTATTGGTTTGGTACCACATAAAATTGACAAAAACAACAACATAGTTTATTATATCGCTTAATAATCTATGAAAATCTATACGGCTGAAGAAGCTGGATTTTGTTTTGGAGTAAAAAGGGCCTTGAAAATAATTGACCGACTTCATGAAGATGGTGAAAACATCGAGATTTATGGACAGTTGATTCATAATGATACCGTTTTAAATGATCTGAAAAGAAAAGGTGTAAATTATATAAATAATCTGAAAGAACTTGATAAAAAGAAGAAGTTGATTATCCGCACTCATGGAATTCTTAAAAGTGATGAAGATTTGCTGAAGGGAAGAAATGTCCATTATATTGATGCAACATGCACACTTGTAAAAAAAATTCATTTCATTATAGAAAAAATAAACAATTCGGGGAATAGGATTCTTATTATCGGGAATAGGGATCATCCTGAAATCAGAGCGATAATGAGTTATGCAAAAAACGGAGTGGTTGTTAATTCCATAAAAGAATTAGATATCTTAAAGCGTGATGAATCTGTATCCGTTGTCGCACAGACAACTCTTGATTCGGTTTTTTTTAAAGAGATGATATCTGAAATAATTGACAGGGTAGAGCATTTGGAGATTTTTAATACAATCTGTAGTGCAACGATAGAAAGGCAAAATGCGGTGAGAAAACTTGCTCCAAAAGCAGATTTTATTATTGTTATCGGGGGGATGAATTCCTCAAACACGAAAAAGTTATACGATATATCGAAAAAAATAAATGAAAACACATTTCATATAGAAAAAAGTCATGAATTGAAAAATGTTGATTTCCAAAAGAAATTCAAACACTTTAATTCTGTCGGTATTACTGCGGGTGCATCCACACCTCCGGAAGAGATCGAGAATGTGAAAGTTTTCTTCAGAAATTTTAAAATAGAAAAGGAGAGTTAAAATGGAAGAGATTAAAGACAAAAGCGACAACAGGAATAACGAAGATTTTTCTCAACTGATGGAGGAATACAGTCTAAAATCAATCAAACAAAGCAGTCATGTTGAAGGAATAATAATTGACATTCTTGATAATAATATAATTGTTGATATCGGGCAAAAGACAGAAGGTATTTTAAACAGAGAAGAGTTACTTGACTGGGAAGGAAATTTTAATTATAAAATAGGTGATTCCGTAACTGTAGTGTGCCAAAATGTGAATATGAAACAAGGGTATCTTATAGTTTCAAAAAAGAATGTTGATAAAGCCGAAGGGTGGAAAAAGATATCCGAAGCTTTTGATAATAATTCAACTATATCCGGGCGTGTTTTAAGCCTTTCCGCCGATGGTAAAGGATTTAGAGTTCATGCCGGTTTGGAAATGTTTCTTCCTATGAGTCAGGCGGATGTGAAAAAAATAAAGAACCCGAACAGTTTGGTGGGAAAAGAACTGGAATTCAAGGTTGTTAAGCTCAATTCCAAAGAGAAATCAGGTGTATTGTCAAGAAGGATTCTTCTTGAAGAAGAAAAATCAGAGGAGATAGAGAAACTCTTTTCTACCCTTAAGGAGGGTGATTTGGTTAAGGGTACGGTCTCCAGAATTGAAGATTATGGTGCCTTTGTCAATATTGGACCTATGGATGGGCTTCTCCACAAAAATAATATTTCATACAGCCGAATTAACCATCCGAAAGAAAAATTGAGAAAAGGTGATGAGCTTGAGGTAAAGGTACTTGGTATAGACAAAGAGAGAAATAGAATTTCTCTCGGTCTCAAACAAAAACATCAGGACCCGTGGATAAACATTCATGAAAAATATCCGGTAGGACACCGGTTGGAAGCAAAAGTACTGAAAACCGTGGATTTCGGTGCGTTTATTGAATTGGAAGAAGGTGTTGAAGGGCTATTACATATTTCTGACCTGACATGGGAGGGGAAACCGAAATCGGTTGAAGAATATGTGGGCGTAGGTGAAGTAATGTGGGTACAGGTAATTGAACTTCATCCTGAAGAAAGGAGGATCAAACTTGGTCTCAAACAGTTGGGAATGAGACCCGAATTGAAATATATTGAAGATCACGGCAAAGGTGAAATAGTAGAAGGAAAGATAAAAAAGATAATAAAATCAAGAGTTTTTGTGGAGCTTGAGAAAGGTATTGAGGGAGTTATTAAAATATCGGATATCTGTTATTTCAGGATTGAATCGGCTGAAGAATTTTTAAAAGAGAAAGAGACGATAAAGGTAATGATCATCAGCAATGATCTTGATCGGAATTACAAAGTTCAGCTTGGTTATAAGCAGATTCACGAAAATGATTGGGACGAATTTTTCGCTACTCATAAGATAGGAGATAAGGTAAAAATTAAGATAAAATCCGTCTTGGAAAGTGGAATCAGATGTGAAATAAGTGAGTTTGTCGAAGGGTTTATCCGTCTGAGCGAGATAGATGATAAGAAGGTGACTTTTGAAGAAGTTCAGGAGAAATTCAAATCAGGGGAAGAGTATGAAGTTGCCGTTCAATCTACAGATAGAAAGAGAAAGAGGATATATTTGAGTTTTAAAGAGCTAAAGAAGAAGAAAGAGAAAGAAGATATTGAAAAATACGGAACATCTGATAAAGAATCGGTAACGACGGTCGGAGATCTTTTTGAAAGTGCTTTAGACAACAAAAAATGAAATTCCTGTTAGCACCTTGGAGATGGGATTTTATTTCAAGTGCCGACAAAAAACGGGGATGTGTATTCTGTAAGGTTTCAAAAAAGGTTACTCCCGAATCACTGATTTGCTATCTTGGGAAAGAAGTATTTGTAATACTAAATAAATATCCCTATAATTCTGGACACCTTATGGTCGTACCGTATGCTCATATGGATTCACCCGAGAAGCTTTCAATCGAGATATCTAAAGAGATGTGGGGATTAATGAATAAAGCGGTGGGAATTCTAAAAAGAAATTTTAATCCTGACGGTTTTAATGTGGGGATGAATATCGGCGGTTCTGCCGGAGCCGGAGTAAGGGGTCATATTCATCTTCATATTGTGCCGAGATGGAACGGAGATTCAAACTTTATGGGAGTTCTTGCAGGAACAAAAGTTGTCTCTTACGACATAATCAAAATTCATGAAATAATAAAAAATGAATTTAACAAATAGAATAAATGGATACGAATAATAAATCGGAATGCTTATGAATAAGTTAAATGCACCTAAAGGTACAAAAGATATTTTCACGCCGGAAGTTGAGAGATGGCAATATTTGGAAAATAGCATAAGAGAATACTTCAAGTTATTCGGCTATAAAGAGATAAGGACTCCTATATTTGAAAGGAGTGAACTTTTCCACAGAGGAATCGGGAGTGAAACTGAGGTTGTTCAAAAAGAGATGTATAACTTCAAAGATTTGGCGGGTAGAGATATGACGCTTCGTCCCGAAAATACTGCATCAGTAGTAAGAGCATTGGTAGAGAATAATTTAATGGATAAAGTGTTCCCTCAAAGATTTTTTTATATCGGTCCGATGTTCAGATATGATAAACCGCAGAAGGGACGTTTTAGACAATTTCATCAATTCGGAGTTGAGGTATTCGGAGATAACTCTCCCTATCTTGATGCGGAAGTAATTTTTTCTGCTGTAGATTTTCTTAATACTCTGAATTTAAAGAAAATAAATCTCTATATTAATTCCGTAGGTTGTCCGAATTGCAGACCAGAATTCATTAATAAATTGAAGTCCGATGCAGAGAAAAATCGTGATAATTTTTGTAAGGATTGCCAGAGGAAGATTAATGCAAATCCTTTAAGGATATTTGACTGTAAGGTTCAGTCATGCACGGATATTGCAAAAGGTCTTCCGAAGATCACCGACCATCTTTGTGATGATTGCGACTCTCACTATGATACCGTGAAAAAGAATCTTTTATTACTTAAACTGGATTTTATTGAAAATAAAGAGTTGGTAAGAGGTCTTGATTACTACACAAAAACCGCATTTGAAATCACATCTTCGGAATTGGGTGCTCAAAATGCCGTATTGGGTGGTGGAAGATACAATAACCTTGTCAAAGAATTGGGAGGGCAGGATATCCCGGGAATCGGATTTTCCGGAGGAATTGAAAGGATTTTACTCAGTATGAAAGGACATCCTTCAGAAAATGCAAAAAAACTCATTATTGCATATCACGGAATGGAAGCTATGACGGAAGCGTTTAAGCTTTCAAACCGATTGAGAAAGAGAGGGCTTGTGGTTTACCAAGATTATTCAACTAAAAAAATGGGGAAGCAACTACAGAAAGGTATGAAATTCGGAGCTGATTTTGCACTTATTTTGGCGGAAGATGAATTGAAAAATGGTGAAATATCAATCAAAAATTTTGCAACAAGGGATCAGATAAAAATAAAAAAGGGAGATCTTGACGAATGGCTGGAAAAAAATTGTTGAGGAGAGAATTGTATTGCGGGGAGATAAACGAATCCCATCTTGGAAAAAATGTAACGGTTTACGGGTGGATAAATAAAAAAAGGGAATTAGGCGGATTGACTTTTTTGGATTTACGTGACAGAGAGGGTATTCTTCAAATTGTTATTGATGAAAATTTTAAAGAAAAAAATATTGTTAAAGATATTTCAAATGAATATGTTATTTCCGTAAGTGGAGAAATCGTAAAAAGATCCAATCCAAATCCCGAAATGTTTACCGGCAATATAGAACTTCTTGCTAAAGAAATAACGGTTCTTAACTCTTCTCTTTTGCCCCCGTTTTTTCCTGAGAATAACGACGGAGTTTCCGAAGAGCTACGTTTCAAATACCGTTATCTTGATTTGAGAAGCAAAAGGTTACAGAAAAATTTCAAGATTAGAAGTGAAGTGAATCTCAAAGTGCGGAACTATCTTAGCTCGGCTGGTTTTATGGATATTGGGACTCCCATGCTTACAAAAGCAACACCGGAGGGAGCTCGTGATTATTTGGTGCCTTCCAGAGTTTATAAAGGAAAAGTGTTCGCTCTTCCTCAATCACCTCAACTATTCAAACAACTACTTATGATATCCGGTTTCGAGAGGTATTATCAAATTGTCAAATGTTTCAGAGATGAAGATCTTAGAGCTGACAGGCAGCCTGAATTTACTCAGATTGATATTGAAATGAGTTTCGGAGAGCCCGAAGAACTTTTTGAAATTACCGAAGGTTTGATTAAGAATATTTTCTCTGTGGCGGGTAAAAAGACAGAAAATAAATTCAGGACGATTTCTTATAAAGAAGCAATGGAAAAATATGGTACGGATAAACCGGACCTGAGAATTCCTCTTGAGATAAAGAATTTTACGAAGAGTGCCGGCAAGCTTGGCTCAAATATACTTGATTCCATTATTAATAAGGGAAATTCGGTTGAAGGTCTTGTGTTGGAGAATGGAGCGGATTATTCAAGAAAAAGGCTGGATGAAATAAATGAGTATGTAAGGGAGTCGGGAGGTGCGGGAGCCATATGGATGAAGTTTGGAGAAAACGGTTACAAGTCCTCCCTAAAACTGGAAAGTTCTGCAATTGAAAATTTTTTTAATACCGAATCCGTTAATCGAAATAATATAGTATTTCTTATTGGTGGTAAAAAAGATGAAGCCCTTTTGCTGACAGGGAAACTTAGAGAATACCTTGGAAAAAGTATGATAGATAAAGATCGTTTGGAGTTTCTCTGGGTCGTCGATTTTCCGCTTTTCTTCTACAACGAAGAGGAAGAGAGATATGATTCCAACCACCACCCTTTCACATCTCCAAAGTTAGAGGATATTGAATTCCTTGATTCCGATCCTCTCAAGGTCAATTCAATAGCATATGACCTTGTACTAAATGGAGTTGAGATCGGAGGCGGAAGCAGAAGGATAAACGATGTCAATCTTCAAAAAAAAATATTTAAGTTGTTAAAGTTATCTGATAGAGAAATTGAGTATAAATTCGGATTCTTTATTGATGCTTTGCAATACGGAGCTCCACCGCATCTTGGAATTGCACTCGGTATGGATAGAATTGTTATGCTTCTAACCGGAGAAGAATCGATAAGGGAAGTAATTTCATTTCCAAAAACCACTTCATCTCTGTGTCTTTTAACCGGATCACCTTCCACCGTATCGGAAAAACAACTGAATGAATTGGGGATAAAGTTTTCTAACGATCAAATTGAAAAGAAGTAGCAAATCCACTAATACAACAAAATGGGATTGTTGAAATAATAGTTCAAAGAATGTATAATCCTTTCCAAAAGAAGCTGAGAAAATCCAATGAAAGAAACCAACACGAGAAGTATTTTAAAAGCTATAAGCTGGAGGGTGATTGCCACTTTTATTACTGCAAGTATTGCCTACTTGTTTACGGGTGAAATGAAACTTGCCATTGAAATCGGGGGT
>Ga0256846_1000037_pt1 | contig 54727 bp, 51 predicted proteins | sample TevniametaG_FD_189098 | JGI IMG/M metagenome (GOLD analysis project Ga0256846, IMG submission 189098) | Tube worm associated microbial communities from hydrothermal vent at the East Pacific Rise, Pacific Ocean - Tevnia | ecosystem: Host-associated > Annelida > Integument > Unclassified ...
TTGTTGTAACGGTTGCAAAACCGTTTATGAAATATTGAATAAAAATTCTTTGGGACAATATTATACCATCAATGAAGCCCCCGGAATAAAAACAGATGAAATTGATGCGACAATCAAACAAAAATATGCTTATTTGGACGAACCTGAAATTGAAAAAAAACTCTTGGAATTTGATGATGGCAAAACAAAAGTTGTAAATTTTTATATTCCGAACATTCATTGCAGTTCCTGTATTTGGGTGTTAGAGAATTTAGATCAACTCAATAAAAATATTTCAAATTCTGAAGTAAATTTTCCAACAAAAAATGTTCGAATTACTTATAATGGAGACCATGTGAGTTTGCGCAATATCGTAGAAATTTTGGCATCTATTGCCTATCCTCCTCTAATCAGTTTGGACGACCTGGACAAGGACAAAAAAAAGTCTGATAAAAAATTGATTTATCAATTGGCTATTGCCGGTTTTGCTTTTGGCAATGTGATGTTGATGGCACTGCCGGAATATATTCAATCTGAAGGTTTTTGGATAAACCGTTTCAGTCCGATGTTCGGTTGGATTATGTTTGGGCTTTCTCTTCCTGTGGTGCTCTATTCGGCTCGAGACTATTTTGAATCGGCGATTAAAGGTTTGATGCAAAAAATCGTCAATGTTGATATTTTGATTGTTTTAGGAGTTACAGTGCTTTTTTTGCGTAGCACTTATGAAATCACTAGCAAAACGGGGGCGGGTTATTTTGACAGCTTGACAGGCTTGGTTTTTTTCTTGTTGGTAGGAAAATTCTTTCAAAGAAAAACTTATGACTATTTATCATTTGAACGTGACTACAAGTCCTATTTCCCGATAGCAGTGACAAAAATAACAGATGATGCTGAACAAATTATAGAAATCAAAGATATTGAACCGGGTAACCGCTTGTTAATCAGAAATGAAGAAATTATACCGATTGATAGCATTTTGATGAAAAATAAAGCGTTGATTGATTACAGCTTTGTGACCGGAGAATCTTTGCCGGTCGAAAAACAAGTTGGAGACCAGTTGCTTGCCGGAGGAAAACAAATTGGAAATTTTATTGAAATAGAAGCTATCAGTGATGTTGATAACAGCTATCTAACCAAGCTGTGGAGCAGAGAAGCCTTTCATGATTCCAAGGCAATACATATCAAAACTTTAACGGATAATATCAGTAAATACTTCACTTACATTATTTTGTCAATTGCGTTATTATCTGGAATTGTTTGGGCTGTCAGCTCCAATTTTGGCACCGCAATTTGGGTGGTCACCGCCATTCTGATTGTTGCCTGTCCTTGCGCATTGGCACTGTCTGCACCCTTTGCTTTTGGAAATATATTGAGAAAATTCGGATATCATCAATTCTATCTGAAAAATGCTCAAATTATTGAAGCTATTTCGAGAGTAGATACCATTGTTTTTGACAAAACCGGCACCTTAACATCTCAAGAAAAATATAAAGTAGATTATGATGGAAAAGTTCTGTCGGAGACCGATAAATCTGTGATTAAAACCATGACAAAGTCTTCTAATCATCCTTTGAGCAGATTAATTTATCAAAAATATGAGAGTATAGATATAATTAATTTGGATAAAATTGAGGAAAAAGTAGGAAAAGGAATGTTTGCTCAACAAGGAAAAGACGAGTATAAATTGGGTTCTGTATCTTTCGTTTCCATGAAATCTGAAGAAACAGAAACCACGAGTGTTTATTTTGCAAAAAACAATAAAATTATTGGAAAATTTATTTTTACAGGAAGCTATAGAGAAGGCATATCACCATTATTTGACAGATTGAAAAACAAATATGATCTAGTCATTTTATCCGGAGACAATGACAGTGAAAAACCCGTTTTGGAAAAATTACTGCCTGCCGATGTCAACTATTATTTTAATCAATCTGTTCATGATAAGATGGATTATATTCAGCTTTTGCAAGAGGAAGGAAAAATAGTGATGATGATTGGAGACGGTCTTAATGATGCCGGAGCACTACAACAAGCGGATGTTGGAATTGCAGTTTCGGAAAATACCAATATTTTTACCCCCTCAAGCGATGGAATTCTAAAAGCATCGGAGTTAAGAATATTTGATAGATTTTTAAAAATTTCAAAACAAACCAAGCATATTATTTTCACCAGTTTTGCCATTGCATTTGTCTATAATATCATAGGTCTAAGCTTTGCCGTTACCAATCATTTAACCCCGATTGTTGCAGCTATTTTGATGCCGATTAGCTCTATTTCCATTGTTATATTTGTCACAATTTTAACAAATATAATCTCTAACAGCCTGAAAAAGAAATAGATAAAAATAATAATATATCTTTTTGTATTTTATAAAAAGATGTATATTTGTAAAGTTTATGTAAACTCAAGTATGATAGCACTATATCTTACCATATTTATCAGTCTGATTATTGCGCTGATTTTCTTGGTCTTGTTCCTTGCTTCAGTTAAAAAAGGGCAATTCGAAGATACTTATACACCTTCCGTGAGAATGTTATTTGAAGATGAGTTCATGGACGATTCAACAGAAAAAATAGAAAAAAACGATAATTAACCAAAATTAATTTTTATGGAAAAACAGAAATTTTATTATGATGACAAGATTGTGAAACTATTCTCTTGGGCAACTGTTATTTGGGGAGTAACTGCGTTCACAGTCGGTCTGATGGTGGCCTATTTATATTGGTTTCCACATTACATGGAAGGACTACCTTGGCTGAGCTATGGTAGACTAAGACCTTTACACACAAACGCGGCAATTTTTGCATTTGTGGGTAATGGTATTTTTGCCGGAGTGTATTACAGTACACAACGTTTATTGAAGACAAGAATGTTCAATGACACATTGAGTAAAATTCATTTTTGGGGCTGGCAGTTAATCATTGTATTGGCGGCAGTTTCTTATCCTCTCGGACTGAACACATCAAAAGAATATGCCGAATTGGAATGGCCAATTGATGTTTTGGTGGTGCTTGTTTGGGTAGTATTTACTTGGAATTTGGTGGGAACCGTAATCAAAAGACGTGTGCGCCATATCTATGTAGCAATTTGGTTCTATCTTTCAACAGCAGTAACCATTGCGATGCTATATGTTTTCAACAACCTTGAAATTCCTGCAACACTAACAAAAAGTTATTCTTTATACTCAGGTGTTGAAGATGCCGTAGTACAATGGTGGTACGGACATAATGCCGTTGCATTTTTCTTGACTACACCTATTTTAGGATTGATGTATTATTATGTTCCTAAAGTGGCTAAAAGACCTATTTATTCCTATAGATTGTCGGTTATTCATTTCTGGACATTAATATTTTTATACATTTGGGCAGGACCTCACCATTTGTTGTATTCTGCAACTCCCGAATGGGCGCAAGTCTTGGGAACCATTTTCTCATTGATGTTAATTTTCCCTTCTTGGGGAGGTATGATCAACGGATTGTTGACACTTCGCGGCGCTTGGGATAAGGTGCGGGAAGATCCGATCTTAAAGATGTTTGTGGTAGCAATCACATCCTATGGTATGAGTACTTTTGAAGGACCGATGTTGTCTTTCAAATCTTTGAATGCCATTGCACACTTCACCGATTGGATTGTTGCGCATGTGCATGTTGGAACTTTAGGCTGGAACGGATTCATTATCATGGGAATGCTATATTGGATGATTCCTAAACTTTATAGAACAAAATTGTATTCTGTCAAACTAGCCAACCAACATTTTTGGATTGGAACAATAGGTATTTTGCTTTATGTAGTGCCTATGTATATTGCCGGATGGACACAAGCTTTAATGTGGAAACAATTCAATCCCGATGGTACTTTGAAATACGGTGAATTTATGGACACCGTAACCGAAATCTTGCCAATGCATTATATGCGTGCAATTGGAGGAACACTATATTTTATAGGTTCTTTGATGTTGGTATATAACTTGGTAAAAACGGTGAAAGGACACAAAGTAGAAGATACTTTGGAAGAAGCTGCGCCCTTGGCAGTTATACCTGCAAGCAGACAAAAAGGAGAACAATTCCACAATTGGTTGGAAAGAAAAGGAGTATTGTTCACAATACTGGCTTTGTTGGTGGCAGCAGTTGGAGGAGCGGTAGAAATCATACCTACAATCTTTATCGATTCAAATATTCCGAAAATTGCGGCAGTTCAGCCCTATTCACCACTTGAATTAGAAGGAAGAGATATCTATATCAGAGAAGGTTGTAACAATTGCCACTCGCAAATGATTCGTCCTTTCCGTTCAGAAGTTGAACGCTACGGACCTTATTCAAAAGCAGGAGAATATGTTTATGATCATCCGTTCTTATGGGGATCAAAAAGAACCGGTCCGGATTTGTTCAGAGAAGGAGGAAAACGTCCTAGCCTATGGCATTTCTCTCACATGTATGAGCCTGAATCAATGATGTATGGCTCTATCATGCCCAAGTATCCTTGGATGATAAAAGACGATTTGAATCCTGTGAATCTTCAAGCAAAAATGAAAGCTTTAAGAATAGTAGGCGTTCCATATACAGATGAACAAATTAGCAGTGCTCCCGCGGCTCTTGAAAAGCAAGCTAAAGAAATTGCAGCTGATTTGATGAGCAACAACGTAAAAGATGTTGCCGCTTATGCTGAAGCATTTGGAAAAGAAAATGTTGATTTAAGTAAAAAAGAAATCGTTGCTTTGATTGCCTATCTGCAGAGATTGGGAACCGATACAACTAAAAAATAATATTAATGCTTAGAAACATTAAACATTATCTGGCTTCTGAAGAGGGCATTGGCATCTTTGATATAGTTCCTTTGGTGATATTTTTTATCATTTTTATAGGAATAATAATCTTTGTGATGAAAATGCCTTCTAAGACCATAGATGAAATAAAACAATATCCATTAAACGATAAAAACGAATTAGATTATGGCAAAAAAGAATGAATCATTTTGGGATAGCTTAATCAAAAAGTTAACCAAAGCCACACCAATAGAACAAGAAAGTGACGTCAAGCTCGACCATGATTTTGACGGCATTGAAGAGTTGAATAATCCACTTCCACCGTGGTGGACAATAGGATTTATTATCACTGTTATTATCTCTGTATTTTATATTGGTTACTATACGGTGATGGGAAAAGACAGTCAAGCAGACGAGTATCAACGTGAGGTAAAAAAAGCAACCGCACTTGTTGAAAAATATAAAAAAGACAATAATATAGTTGATGATAATTCAGTTACGGTTTTAACAGATAAAGCTGCTTTGGACGAAGGAAAAGAAATTTTCGTCAAAAACTGTGCAGCTTGTCATTTGGCTGACGGAGGCGGTTTGGTAGGACCTAATTTGACAGACAACAGTTGGATCTACGGTTGTGATATCAAATCCGTATTCAAATTGGTTACCGACGGAACAAGCAAAGGAATGCCTCCGTGGAAAGCTCTTGGAGCGGATAAAGTTCAAAAAGTTTCCAGCTATGTGTTGAGTCTTCAAGGCACAACACCTGCCAAGGCAAAAGCTGCAGAAGGCAAACCATGTAACAAAAGTTAAATAACTGATATACAAATATTTAAAATAAAGCAGTTTGAAAAGACTGCTTTATTTTGATTAAAAATCTTTCGTAATGAGCACACAAGGAAAAGAAACGTATAGAGACAGTATAGGAACCATTAGTGAAGAGGGTTTAAGAAATTGGATACACCCTAAAAAACCAAAAGGAAGGTTTCATAACTATAGAATCATTGTCAGCGCCTTGATGTTGATATTATTTGCCGTCGGCCCGTTTATTAAAGTGAACGGAGAACAATTTATGCTTTTTGATGTTTTGGGCAGAAGATTTCACGTATTCGGCAAACCATTTTTTCCGCAAGACTTTTATCTACTGGCATTAGCCGCTGTGATTTCTCTTGTATTTTTGATACTCTTCACGGTGGTTTACGGTAGAATTTTTTGTGGTTGGCTTTGTCCGCAAACCATTTTTATGGAAATGCTTTTTCGTAAAATCGAATATGCCATTGAGGGAGATCGTCCGAAACAAATCAAGTTGGATAAAATGTCTTGGAATGCTGAAAAATATGGAAAAAGAATACTGAAATGGATTATTTTTTATGCACTTTCTTTGGTCATTGTCAGCATTATGTTGGCTTATTTTGCCGGAGGAGATTATGTGATTAATTTTTGGAAAAATCCATTTGCAGAATTCAAAGCATTTTTTGCTTTTTTCATTTTCACAACAATTTTTTATTTTGTCTATGCTTGGTTTAGAGAGCAAGTTTGTATCATTGCTTGCCCCTATGGAAGATTGCAGGGTGTTTTGACCGATGAAAATACTATTATGGTTTCTTATGACTATAAAAGAGGAGAAAGCAGCAAAGGAAGAGGTCCTGTCAAAAAAAATCAGGATAGAGAGGCTGAAGGTCTGGGAGACTGTATAGACTGTAAACAATGTGTTCATGTTTGTCCAACCGGAATTGATATCAGAAACGGAACCCAGTTGGAGTGTATTAATTGTACAGCCTGTATAGATGCTTGTGATGCCATTATGGATTCCATAGGAAAACCCAGAGGTTTGATTCGCTATGCATCAAAAACCAGCATAGAAGAAGGGCATGCCAAAATCTTTACGGGAAGAGTGAAATTCTATACGGCAGTATTGGCACTGATGATGGGAGTTTTCATCACTTTATTTGCCAGTAGAACAGATTTACAAGCCAAAGTACTTCGTGTCAGAGGGCAAATATATACAGAACTACAAGATGGAAATGTTAGGAATTATTATGACTTGACATTGATCAACAAAACAAACCTTCCGATGAAAAATCTTGATGTGAAACTCATCGATCAAGAAGGAAAAATTATTATTTCAGGAGGAACAGATGTTAGTTTGGATAAGGAAGAAATTAAGAAAGTGATGATTTTTGTCGATGTTCCTAAAGGAAAGATTAAAGGAAAGAAAAAAATAAAAATCGGAATTTATCAAGGAGATAAACTCATGGATTCGTATGAAACACAATTCATGGCTCCGGCTAGATAATAAAATTTATAAATAAATTATAAAAATGGGAAAATTTAAATTGAATTGGGGATGGAGTTTGGTGATTGTATTTGCTATATTTATGACCACTTTTCTATATTTTTTCTATGTTTCTTTTCAGGAACTCAAGACAAATGAATTGGTTGTGAAAGACTATTATGAGCAGGAACTGAAATATGGAGATGTTTTGGCAAAGAAAAAAAATGCAGATTCAATGAGCGTGGAAGTTCAAATTGTTAATAATAAAGACGGATTGAGTGTTATTTTTCCCGCTTATATTAACCGAGAAGCGTTGTCAGGGGAAATATTTTTATATAAACCGGATAGAAAAAAACTAGATAAGAAAATTTCGATTAAACTGGATAGCACGAACCTCATGCGGTTTCCAAAATCGGATTTTGTTTCGGGAAGATGGGACGTATCCATTGATTGGAAAATTAATGAAGTGCCTTATTTCAAAGAAGAAAAACTCACAATAAATTAAATATGTCAATTTTATTTACTGCCTTATTACTCGGATTGATGGGAAGTTTCCACTGTCTGGGAATGTGTGGTCCCATTGCTTTCATTCTTCCTGTTGATAGAACAAATAAAGCGAAAATGTCTGTTCAAACATTGCTTTATCACTTGGGAAGAATGACGGCTTATGGAGCAATCGGATTGATATTTGGTTTTCTGGGAAAAGGAATTTCTTTGGTGGGATTCCAACAAAAAGTTTCATTGATTATGGGACTTCTGATGATTATTCTGGCTTTTGTGCCATCATCAAAAGTGCTTAGGTTGAAGCCTTTGGCAGGATGGAATAAATTTGTCTATTTTATTAAGAACTCTTTGAGTGCTTATTTGAAAAATAAATCAACCGGAGGGTTCTATATAATAGGATTTTTTAACGGACTTCTTCCTTGCGGTTTAGTCTATTTGGCATTGGTTGGCGCCATGGCAACGGGAGATGCTTATCTAGGAGCCTTGTATATGATCATTTTCGGACTGGGAACTTCTCCTATGATGACACTGGCAATATATCTGGGCAATTTCGTATCGGTATCGGTCAGAAATAAAATCAATAAACTCATTCCTTATGCCGTTGTTTTTGTGGGGATATTATTCGTTCTAAGAGGCTTGAATTTGGGAATAATGTTCATATCACCCTCTGATAAAATGCTGAATACCGAAGGCAAGATGATAAAAACGAAATATAAACAGAAAACACATAAAATAGACAAGATTTTACGTGAAGAATAAAACTATTCAGATTCTTCATATATATTTTTGCCGTGTTTTTTCATCAACTGATTCAAATGATTTGAATATTTAAGCATTTGACTGTAGTCTTTGTAGTCGAGAAAGTATTCAGGTTTGTTTTTAAAGATTTTGACAGGAAGAATTTCAAAATGATTTCTTTTCTCTTTCTTGTATTTATATACCCAAATAGGGATATAAGATACTTTTTGGATTTTAACCCGATTTTGTTCGTTTATCCTTAGTTTGATTTTTAAAATAAGACTACCGTCTCTACGGAAGTATCTCTGATTGGAGAGAAAATTGCCTAGAGAATAGGCAGTTAAAGAAGTTTTGTTTTTCAATGTGTCTTTTTCAAAAATCATAGGTTGCACAACATGCGGATGTGCACCGACAATCATGTTCACAGCATTTTTTTTAAGAAACGTGACAAGTTTCTTTTGAGACTTGTTTGCCAGATCTTGATATTGTGTGCCCCAGTGCATAAAGCTGATAATCAAGTTTGATTTTGCCTGTTTGGCAATGTCGATATCTCTTTTGATTTTCAGTGTATCAATCAAGTTCACTCTTGTCGGAGGAGAAATGGGCATTCCGTTGGTGCCGTAGGTATAATTGAGCAAAGCTATCCGGAAGTCTCCTTTTTTTAGTAGCAGCGGGGTGAGTGAATCTTGGGCGATAACATCTCTGTAAGTTCCAAAATGTGAAATGCTTAAAGAATCTAAAATATCCAAAGTGTTTAAGATGCCTTTCTTTTTCTTGTCACAAGCGTGATTGTTTGCGGTTGCCAAGACATTGATTCCGGCATCTTTGCAAGCAACAACCAATGCCGGAGGCGCACTGAAAACAGGAAAACCTTTGTAAGGTTTGATGCCTAGAGGAGTCTCTAAATTTCCGACAACAAAATCCGCTTGCTTAAAAATATTTTTTACATATCTAAAACTCTCCGTATAGTCGTAGGTTTTTGCAATGGGATCATAAGCAGATTTAATCTGCGGACCATGACTCATGATATCACCGACAAACATAATTGTCAGACTGTCTGTTTCAGGTTGTTGTGAGAAGCTCAACAGGAAAAAATTCATAAGTATAAAGACCAAAAAACTCTTCATTGATTGCATTGGAAAAATAAAAAAATAAAAATACGAAATATTAAACGGAAAAAACGCTTTTGATTATCTTTGTATAACAAATCAATCCAAATATCGTAGAATTATGTGGAAAAAAACTCTGGATCTTTCACAGAAGGAAAGTCACTATGTTGCCATTATAGGAGGAGGCGTTTCCGGTTCTGAAGCAGCCGATATGTTGTCTGAATTGGGTATAAGAGTTTTGGTTTTTGATCAAAACACTTTACCCTACGGAAAGTTGGAAGACGGTTTGCCTAAATGGCATGTAGGCTTGCGAGACCGGCAAGAAGCGGAAATCGATAAGAAATTAGACCAAGACGGCATTCGGTTTATTCCGAATATCAAGATTGGAAAGGATTTTTCGTTCCAAGATTTGGAAGACTTGGGTTTTTCTGCCATTCTCTTAGCCAATGGTGCATGGAAAGACAGACCGCTGCCGGTTCCCTGTATTGAGAAGCTCAGAGACAAACAATTGATTTATCAAAATGATTTATTGAAATGGTATAACCATTATCACGAGCCGGATTATAAAGGAAAGAAATATGATATCAAAGACGGTGTTGTGGTGGTTGGCGGCGGATTAGCCTCGCTTGATGTGATCAAGATTGTGATGATGGAATTGGTTGAAAAAGCTCTCAAAAACAAGATGCCGAATGTAAGAGTGAACCAATTTGAGATGGAGAAAAAAGGCATTGACAAATATTTGGAACAATTTGATATTAAATATGAAGATTTAGGCATTAAAGGAGCCACATTGGTCTATAGAAGAAAAGCAAAACACATGCCTTTAAAACAACCGCAGGGAGGTTCTTCCGAAGCCAGAGAAAAAGCACAAAAAGTTTCACAAAAGATTCTGGATAATTATATGAAAAAATTTCATTTTCATTTTATTCCGGAAGCAACGCCCGTTGATTATATCGAGAAAAACGGAAAACTTAAGGCTTTGATTCTTCAAAAATACAGAACGGATGAAAAAGCCAAACTCTATTTTATCGAAGGAGAGACCATGTCAATAAATACAGAACAAGTCATTTCTTCAATAGGGAGTGTTCCGGAACCCATTGCCGGAATAGCTTATGAAGGAGACCGTATTAAAACCACTGACAAAGATTCTTCTCAAATATATGGCTACGAACATGTTTTTGCCATTGGAAACGCGGTGACCGGAAAAGGGAATATCAAAACAGCTAAAGACCATGGTTCAAAAGTCACTCAGCAACTGGTCGATATCTATTTTGAAAGAAATACACAAGCTTTTGATATTGAATTGGAAGCCTATAACAAAGAAGTTGTTTCCAAAACCGATAAAAAAGTTAAAAATATCTTGGAAGATTTTGTTTCGGGAGATATTCCTGATAACTATTCGATTGATCATATCTGGGAAGTGTCAAGAGCCTATCAAGACAAAGTCGGCTATCAAGACTATAGATCTTGGGTGGCATCACATAAGCCGGTGAGATATGAAGAATTGGTGAAAGAAAAATAAAACTCCCTTGCATCATAAAGATAACAAGGGAGTAACAAACCAAATAACCAACCATTAACTAACAATTGTTAGCTAAACTTTTAAGAAGTGATTTTTTTCAATTTTTTTACTTGTTCTTAGATTTCTTTGAGGGCGGAGGTATTGAATATAACCGCGACCTTCAAATTCATATACATTGTTTGTGAATAAGTTTTGAAGTCTTATTTTTTGATCGTTTAAAATAGTCAATTCAAACTTTTCAAATCCGGAAACACTCGTATAGCTCAATTCCAATCTTTTTACATCTTGTGCAGACGTATTCAAGACAGAATATGTCCCGGAATAATTCCATAAGATGTTAGCAATCGGTGTGTTGGGTGTATCTTCCGATGTTCTGAAAATATCAGCATTGGAACCGGCATAGAAATTTAAAATATTTTCAAAATTAAACGGAGAAGGCAGAGATGCTTCCTGATAACTTTTCGACCAAGCTTCATATTCTTGCAGGAAATAAGTTATGTTTTCATAAAACAATCTGTCATAGTCAAATTCGGATTTTTGATAGCCAATCAAAATATATTTTACGTTTTCGCTTCGGCTATAGAGTTCTATTTCGTTTAGAGAAAGTTGTCTGACTTCCAGAGGAACGGTTCCGTCAATGATATGATTCACTTCCAGTATCCCGTTTCTGTTAAATACCGCAAAAGTGCCGATATCAATTCCAAAACCATTTCCGGTCACACCGATTCCGGCAATGTTGTTGTTGGCATATACGTGCCCGTCATTCATAAAACTAAGCGTAAATGCTCTGGAGAGAAAAGGAATATCTCCGGTTCCCGAGGTACTGCCAAAATCAACATACCACAAATCATAAGACTGAATGAGTTGTCCCAATGAAATTTGGTTGACATTGTCTGCCAAATCATGGTGTTCTTCTATCACACAAGAAGAAAGGTTTGTTGCTATAACAATCAGGAATAATATACGGGCTAATTTTTTCATCAAATGAATAAAATCAAAGAGCATGCCAAAAGATGCTTTGAGATTTGTTATATTTGTGTAACCAAAAATCAAAAATAATGCAAAACAAACCTAAAGTAGCGGTTTTGGGAAGTGGAAGTTGGGCAACGGCTATCATGAAAATGTTGGTTGAAAACCTAGATGAAGTGGCGTGGTACGTACGCAGTCCTTACACTTTAGAACACCTGAAAATGCATGCGCATAATCCGAAATATCTTCAGCAAGTTCTGTTTGATATGAACAAAATCAAAATAAGCAATGATATTAACGAAGTTGTTGCCTATGCCGATTATATTATCATTGCCATTCCATCAGCTTTTATCAAACAAGAGTTGGATAAATTGACGGAAAGTCTAAGAAATAAGAAAGTTTTTTCTGCAGTAAAGGGAATTATTCCGGAAAGCCTTTTGATTCTTGGTGAACATCTGAAAAAGTATAAAGATGTTGAAGATAAAAATTTGGGTATTATTGCCGGACCTTGTCATGCCGAAGAAGTTGCCATGGAACGCTTATCTTATTTGACAATTGGTGCCAAAAGAAAAAAATTTTCAAAACAAATGTCTGAATTTTTGTCGAGTTATTATATCAAAACCAAATATTCCAAAGATATATATGGAATTGAATGGTCTGCCGTGCTGAAAAATGTTTTTGCCATTGCCTCCGGAATTGCTCATGGTTTGGGATATGGAGACAACTTTCAGGCAGTTCTTATTTCAAACTCTATTCGCGAAATGAAACGTTTTATCAAGAAAAATGTTGATAATCGAAAAAGAAATATAGACGCCTCCGTTTATTTAGGAGATTTATTGGTGACTTCATACTCAATTTTCAGTAGAAACAGAACCTTTGGGAGTATGATTGGAAAAGGATATACCGTAAAATCCGCCATGATGGAAATGAACATGATTGCCGAGGGTTATTATGCGGCAAAATCTGCATATAAAATCAATAAAAATAAACATGATGCCTCAGCCAATACGCCGATTATCGACACTGTTTTCAGGGTTTTATATAAACACGCCGATCCAAAGAAAGAATTTAGAAAACTTGCCGATAACCTAAACTAGATTGATGATTAGCCCTTTTGATGACATCTATTTTATGAAAAAAGCCTTGCAAGAAGCCGATTTGGCTTTGCAAAAAGGTGAAGTTCCGGTTGGAGCGGTGGTTGTGTGTAACAATCAGATTATTGCCAAAGGACATAATCAGGTGGAAACCTTAAATGATTCCACAGCGCATGCAGAAATGTTGGCAATCACAGCGGCAACAAATTTTTTAGGCTCTAAATATTTGAAAGATTGTACACTCTATGTGACATTGGAACCTTGTCAGATGTGTGCGGGAGCAGCTTTCTGGTCTCAAATCGGTCGGATTGTTTTTGCTGCATCTGATGAAAAACGGGGCTATTCACATTGGGGTTGTCAAGTGCATCCGAAGACTCAGGTTGAAGAGGGAATTTTGGCAGATGAAAGTGAATCCATGCTTAAAATTTTTTTTGATAAAATGAGAGGAAAATAAAAATTCCCGCAAAAGCAGGAATTTTTTAGGGACTTCAATATAACTCAAGTTGATAACTCAAAAATAAAACAATGTGATTTATATTGTATCTGAATGATGACTAGTTCAATCTGGTCATTTCAATCATTTGTTTTTCTAATTTTGAAAGTGTCATTAAAGTGTCGAAATATTCGTTAAACAATCCTTTTGATAATAATTCAACAGACTTTCTTTTTAGGCGTTCATACATTTCATAAACTTTCATAGCAATTGATTTTAGGGTTGCGCCTAATAAAAATCAACTATCATGCCAAAATCACAACAAGCTGATTAACAATAAATTACGAATCGTTTTTGTATTATGTTTTTCTGTGTATTCTTTGAAATGGAAGAAATATTCTCAAACACTACAGGCATTTGATATTATCATTCGTTACTTATTTTATATTCTTTAACTTTGTGCTTATGAAGTTTTATACATGCATTGTCATTTTTCTTTTCTCGTTTTCAATTTATGCTCAAAATCCGGAGTTGGCAAAAAAGTATTTGGACGAGGGAAATTTGAATAAGGCGATTTATGAATATGAGTTGTTGTATAAGCAAGCGCCTTATAACGAAAACTATTTTCAGGCTTTGATAAAGGCGTATCAATCTGCAGAGAAATATGATATCTCCGGAAAACTTATCGAAGCAAAAATGAAAAAAACAAGGACAAATAAGCCATATCTTTGGGTTTATTTGGGCTATAATTATCAGTTGCAAAAAGACAGTATCAAAGCGAGAAAATATTATGATAAAGCCATTCATGCGGCTATTAAAAAACCATTTTTTATCTATTCGGTCGGGAACGCTTTTATGAAGCACTATTTGTTAGACGATGCTTTAAAGGTCTATGAAACTGCTGTTCAAAAAGACAATAATTCGAATCATTTTTACCAAATTGCTCAAATCTATGCTGAGAAAAATATGCTTGAGCAAATGTTTGTAGCTTATTTGGAAATAATCAAGAGAAATCCTAAATCAGATGCCAGAGTGAAATATTATTTTGCACGATATATCAGTCAGGATGTGGCAAATGAAGCAAATCAAATTCTCAAAGATCTGTTAATCAACGAAATTAAACTCAATCCGCAACCGCAATGGTACAGACTCTTGCATTGGCTCTACGTGCAACAAAAAGAATATAAAAAGGCTTTTCTGCAACTCAAAAGCCTATACAGACAAGAACAAGCAGGCATCAGTGAGATTTATCATTTGGCAAATACGGCAAAATACAGTAAGAAATATGATGAAGCCAAAAGAATTTATAAATTTGTCGTGAAGGAAGATAAAACACAGATTTTCAGTGAATTGAGTAAATTAGCTTTGTTAAAAATCGACACAAGAAATCTTTTAAGTAAAACACGGAAGCAAGAAATAATGCAACAATTTGAGACTTATATTAAGGAAGAATGGAGTCAAAGAAATAAAATATCCTTACAGCTTCAATATGCGGATTTTTTGGCTTTTCATTTCAATCAATCCGAAAAAGCTTTGTCTATATTAAAAAACCTTTCAAAAATCAATATGCCCAAAAGACAACGTGCATTGCTAAAGATGAAACAAGCGGACATTTTGTTGTATAAAAATCAGTTCAACCAAGCGCTGATTCTTTATACACAAGTGCAACAAGATTTTCCAAATAATGAGTTATCCTATAAAGCAACCTATGATATTGCAAGAGCCTCGTTTTTTCAGGGAGACGTAGAATGGGCACATGATCAGCTCAAGGCGGTTAAATCCATAGCGAGTGATTTAATTGCCAATGATGCACTTGACTTGGATTTGGTGATTATCAACAATAAAGAGCAAGGCGACACTTTGCATACGGGACTCAAAAAATTGGCGCGTGCCAAGTTTGAAATTTTTAGAAAAAATCCGGAGAAAGCCATTCAAATACTCGATAGTATCAATCGAGAATTTAAGGGACAACTCATCCAAGACGACGCGCTTTGGTTGCAGGCAAAAATTTATGAGCAACAGCAAAAATTTGATTCAGCCATGAAAAATTATCAGATGATTATGAGCATTGAAACAGAAAATTTTTTCAAAGATGATGCGTTGTTCAGAATGGCATATATCAGTGAAAACAAATTGGGAGACGAAGAAACAGCAAAGAAACTATATAAAAAAATCATCATGGAATACCCCGGGAGTTTTTGGTTTACGGATGCGCGTGTGCGTTTCAGAAAGCTGCGGGGCGATAATCCGGAAAATATACAGAATTGAAAAAGTCGGATGATTATGAGTTTAAAGGAGAAAGTTCGTAAAGTTGAAAGTTTATAAAGTTGGAGAGCAAAATGATTCTGAAAGTTATAAGTTATCATCCCATGTTTACAAAATAATACAAATTAGTGTAAATTGAAATGATGTTTAATAAAGAAAGGTAAAGAGAATAAATTGAATAATGATGAAATATAAATATATGAAAAAACTATCAATTTTTGCTTTTCTGCTGATTTTTCAGGCATGTAGCTCACAGCAAATCAACCAAAAACCAATTGTAAAAAAATTGTCTGCGTTGGAAATTTTTAAGAACACTCCTGTTCTGAAAGGTGCTCATATAGGCGTTTCCATCATAGATTTGGAAACAGGAAAAACACTTGTGTCGGAGCAGGCTAATCAGAATTTGGCGCCTGCATCTAATTTGAAAATACTCTATACACTGACAGTTGTTGAAAAATTCGGAGAATCTTTTCGGTATAAAACAAGTCTTTTCCAAGATGGTGAAGTGAAAAACGGAACTTTGTTTGGCAATTTGATTTTTTCTCCAAGTGGCGATCCTAGTTTTGCATCCTTGAAATTTGACGAGAATTACAATGAATATATCACATCGATTATTTCTAAAATTAAGAAAAAAAATATTAAAAAAATACAAGGCAATATTATCATGCAACTCAGAGGATGGCGCTATCCGGCACCCGGAAGTTGGCCGATTGAAGATATAGGGAATTATTATGGCACCGGCGCATGGAATTTCAATTTTAGAGACAACAAAGCAGATGTTTATCTGGAGCGCAATGAGCAAGCGGGGCAAACAACCCGAGTGGTGAAAATTGTTCCGGATATTCCCGGATTTGAACTAATTTCAAAAGTGAAAACTGCTGCAGCAGACACAGATGACGAAGCCTATGTTTTTGGCGCTCCCTATATGATGAAACGTTATATTCTCGGCACAATCCCTGCGGGGAAAGGCAATTTCAAGATTAAAGCCGGCATTCCGAACCCTCCTATGTCTTTTCTGAAAATTTTTCAAAAAAGATTGAAAGATGCAGGAATCTCATCAGAAAAAATTCTTGTTGAATATGAACAAAAAAAATATGACAAACTCATTTGGAAACATCAGTCAAAACCTTTGTTGGAGTTGGCAAAAAAAACCAACGATTATAGTTTGAATCATTTCAGCGAAGCCTTTGCTTGGTTGCTGATTCAAGGAGACAAACCTGCTGCGGGCTACTTGAATAAAGAAGAAATCAATCGGTTTTTTAAGGCATATGGTTTTGAAGGAGCAGACTTGGAAGACGGATGTGGTTTGGCTCCCGATAATTTGGTGCATCCAAAACAAATGACCAACTTTTTGAGATTGATGACACAAAAGTTGGGAAGAGACAGGGTTTTGGACATTTTACCTCATGGCGGCGAAGACGGCTATGCCAAATATTTTTTAAAAAATTCTCCGGTTCAGAAACAAGTATGGGTTAAAAGCGGCTCTGTGAGCAAGGTGAGAAACTATGTCGGAATTTTTAAGGGGAACTCGGGTAGATATTATGCATTTTCGGTGATGTCTAATATGTTTGTGGGAAAACATAAAGATGTGAGAATTGCCATTGAAAAATTGGTGGAAAATTATATCAAGCAATTATAAGCATAATACATCTGAATCTTACCACTTTTTCATTTGTGTTATTCATAAGTAATTTATGTAATGGTTTTTAAAATTCAACACCATTTATCGTATGAAATAATATTCTATTTTTGTTCAAATTTTTAAAAGATGTTTCAACTGGGAAAGACTTTAGTAACTGAGGATTTGTTTGAGAAAGAATTTGTGTGCAATTTGAACGCCTGCAAGGGAATCTGTTGCGTAAAAGGTGATTCCGGCGCACCGCTTTTAGAGGAAGAAAAAAAGATTTTAGACAAAATATTTGATCGAATAAAACCTTATTTGAACGGTTCCGGTATTGCCGCCATTGCACGGCACGGCAAATATGTGATTGACAAACAAGGAGATTTGACCACACCGTTGGTCAATGAAAAAGAATGTGCTTATGTTGTGCGAGATGAAAAAGGAGTCTATCAATGTGGTATTGAAAATGCTTATAACGCCGGTAAAATAGACTGGAAAAAACCTATTTCTTGTCATCTATATCCCATTCGCGTGAAAGATTTTACAGAATTTCAAGCGGTGAATTATGATAGCTGGGACATTTGCAGTGATGCCTGTATATTAGGCAAGCAATTGCAAGTGCCACTATATCGATTTTTAAAAGAACCCCTAACCAGAAAATTCGGAGAAAATTGGTATAACGAAATTGAGATTATTGCGCGAGAATATTATAAAATATAATTTTGTCTTATATTTGCGTTTTAAACAACTATTAAAATGAAAGAAATGAAAAAAATTATGATTATAGCTTTGTTGATGATTGGATTTATATCACAAGCTCAAGATGACAAAAAAGAAGAAGTAAAAGAAGGCTGGAACAATGAAGGAAATATTAGTTTGATGTTCAATCAAGCATCTTTTAGTAACTGGATCAAAGGAGGTGAAAACTCAATTGCCGGAAATGCGCTGATTAACTACAACTTTAATTATAAAAAAGCGACATCAATTTGGGATACCAAAGTGATTGCCGCTTATGGTTTAAGCAAGATTTCAGATTTAACCAAAAAAACAGATGATCGTTTTGAAATTAACTCTGTTTACGGAAAGCAAGCGTCAAAAACTTGGTACTATTCCTTCTTTGGAGATTTTAAAACGCAATTTTCAGATGGTTATGATTATAAAGTGACGCCAAAAGCAACCACTTCAAAACTTTTTGCTCCGGCATATCTAAGTTTTGGTCCGGGAATGTTGTGGAAAAAACATGACAATCTGAAAGTGAATTTTGCACCCTTAACTTCAAAAATGACTTTTGTGATGGATGATGCACTTTCTGCCGCGGGCGCTTATGGTGTTGACCCCGGAAAAAATTCAAGATACGAATTAGGTATGGCAATCAATGGATATTATAAATTTGATTTGATGAAAAATATTTCTGTTGAAAATATTCTAGGCTTATATACAAACTATTTAAAAAACCCACAAAACGTCGATGTGGATTATCAATTAAATCTAGTTGCCGCAATCAATAAATATATTTCTGCCAACTTGGGTTTTCATACACTGTATGATGATGATGCTTTGCAAGAAATTCAATTTAAAGAAATATTCGGTTTAGGATTTAATGCCAAGTTCTAGTTAACAAAAAAATAAATATCAAACCCCCGATGAATATTTTGTCGGGGGTTTTTGTTTTAAATTAATTTAAGTATTTTCTTTCCATGAGTTTGATAGCCGGCACTTTTTGATGCGGAATTTTGCAAAATGATATTTTTTAATGCCGGATGTATCCACTCATAATTTTCCAAAGGAATACATCCAAAATAATAAAGTGTGTCCATCGTATAAACTTGTGATGCTATTTTGTAGTTTCCAATCATCCAATCAAATCCGGTTTCAACAATCCGCTCGATATATTTATGTTCAAGATGATGAATATATATGAGTTTTTTTTGTTTCATATAGGCGGTGGCCAAGCATTGGCAAATTTTTGCAATTGGTCGTATGGCGCTGTCGTTTTTTAGAAGATAGAGATTTTTAGTGAAAAAATCCAGATGTGGAAACAACCAGTTTAGATTTTTTTCTAAAACAAACTCCAAGATCCAAGCGGCTTTGTAGTGATATTTATATTTAACCTTAAAAACCAAATCCAATAAATCCTTAAAATATTCGGGATGCTCAATAATATATTCAGCGGCTTTCAGTCTGTTTTTACGTTGTGCCGTACCCATTTGGTCAATAAGTGTTTGAATTGATATTTTTTCCGATTCGGGCATAACGACTATAAAAATAATTTAGGATCGTAATTTGTTTACTTTTTCCATAAAGTTATGAATGCGTTTGGTGTCTATTTCGTTTTTCCAATAAGCATTTTTCTTGAAATATGAACCGACAATCATGGCGTCAGAGACGGGAAGAAAAGTGCTAAGATTATCAATATTTACACCGGATCCTATAAAAACGGGCAGTTTTGTATTTTTTTTCACGGATTTCACTTCTGATAAATCTGCCATTGTTCCGGTATGCATTCCGGTGACAATCAATCCGTCAGACAAGAAAAACTCGGCTGCACGGGCAATTTCTGCAATATTCAAATCTGCAGTAATAGCATGAGAGCTGTGTTTCTTTTTTATATCCGTGAAAACAGCAATATGTTCCGCTCCAATTTGTTTTCTATAGCGCAGAAGTTCTGCGGCTTGACTGTCAATGTAGCCTTCATCTGCCAAATGTCCGAAGACAAAACCTTCTGCTCGGATAAAATCGGCACCGGATGTGTTTGCGGCAGCCAGAGCGGCTTTATTAGCACCTGCCAAGATTTGGATGCCCAGAGGCAAAGAAGTCTCTTTTTTGACCAGAAAAGCAATGAGCCCCATGATGTCGGAAATCTCATGCCCTACCTCGTTTTTTTGATAAGGAATATCATGCATATTTTCAATCATCAATGCATCAATGCCTGCATTTTTATATAAAACGGCTTCTTCAACAGCTTTGTCAATGATGGCATTGATATCGTTTTGATATCGAGGCGTTCCGGGCAAAGCCTGAACATGAATCATTCCGATAATTGAGTGTTTTTGTAAAAAAATAGAATCAAATTTGCGCATTATGCTGTACTTTTAAAGTATGTAAATGTATAAAAATTAGGTCAATTTGCCAATATCTCGTAAATTTATCGAAAATTATTTTACTTATGTATTTGCACAAAAAATTGTGTGTGGTTGGCGCTTCAAATATTGATATAACAGGATTTACAAGAGACAAACTGATCTATCAAGATGCAAATATCGGTAGTATGAAGACAAGTTCGGGGGGAGTTGGAAGGAATATAGCGGAAAATTTGGTTCGTTTGGGTTTTGATGTTAATTTGATCAGTGTTTTTGGTGATGATCCTTTGAGTTCTTATATCATTGACTCATGTAGAAATCTGAACATCAGAATTGACGATAGTCTTTTTCTCAAAAATTCATCCGCAGCAACATTTTTGGCGATTATGGACGAGCATAATGATTTGGCAGTTGGCATTTCGGCAATGGGTGTTTACAATAAAATTTCCGATGATTTTATCTTATCAAAATTAGAGACACTTCAAGCGGCAGATTTGGTTGTTTTGGAAACCAATATGCCAAAAAAAATATTGCAAACCATTGTAAATCACGCTCCTGACAAAAAATATGTTGTAGACACGGTTTCCGGAAAAAAAGCTTTAAGAGTGAAAGATATTTTATCAAAATTATACATACTCAAAACGAATCTTTTGGAAGCTCAAATGCTGAGTGATATTAAAGTTGAAAATGAATCGGATTATGACAGGCTGATACAATTTTTTCTGAATAAAGGTGTCAAAAATATATTCATCACTTTGGGAAAAGATGGCGTTGTTTATGGAAACCATCAATTGATTCACATGAAAAAACCTATTGTTTCAGTAGTGGTAAACACCATTGGAGCAGGCGATTCTTTTGTTGCCGGTCTGATTTGTGCGGATGCTTTAGGATTGGATATAGACAAAATGGCAATTTATGGCATGGCAAGCGCAAGCATAAACGTAGCTCATGAGTTGGCGGTATCTCCTGAAATGAAGCTTGAAAATATTAGAAAAATTATAGAAAATGAATAAATATCTAGATATACACCCTGATGTTGAAGCGGCGTTAAAAAATCAACAGCCCGTGGTTGCTTTGGAATCGACCATTATTTCTCACGGCATGCCTTATCCGAGAAATTATGAAACTGCCAAACGTGTAGAGGATGAAGTGAGAAAATATGGAGCAATTCCGGCAACAATAGCCTTGTTGGATGGAAAAATAAAAATAGGTTTGTCGGACAAAGAAATTGAATTTTTAGCAAAACAAGCTACTCATGTGATGAAAACAAGCCGTAGAGATATGGCTTATGTGTTGGCAAATGCTTTGTCAGGAGCAACAACTGTTGCAACCACTATGATTGCAGCACAATTGGCAGGCATCAAGGTTTTTGCAACCGGCGGCATTGGCGGCGTGCATAGAGGCGCACAAGAAAGTTTTGATGTTTCTGCAGATTTGCAAGAATTGGCAAACACCAAAGTGGCTGTGGTTTGTGCCGGAATAAAATCTATTTTGGATTTAGAATTGACTTTGGAATATTTGGAAACTTTAGGGGTGCCGGTTTTGGGCTATCAAACAGATGAACTGCCGGCTTTTTATACCAGACATAGTGGTTATAAACTCAATTTTCAGATGAACTCTCCTGAAGAAATTGCCCGATTGCTAAGGGTGAAATGGGATTTGAACCTCAAGGGAGGCGTGGTGATTGCCAATCCTATTCCCGAAGCATATTCATTGGATTTTGAAGAAATGACACAAGCAATAAATTTGGCACTTAAGGATCAAAAAGCTAAAGGGATTAGAGGAAAAGAAAGCACACCTTTTTTGTTGGCGAAGGTCAAAGAATTGACTCAAGGTAGAAGTTTGGATGCCAATATAGCCTTGGTATTGAATAATGCTAAATTGGCGGCACGAATTGCTGCAGCATATGTAAAAAATGTTTAGCATTTAAAATTCAAACCCTGTCAATTTGACAAGGCTTGAATTTTTAATAAATTTGGTTTTGAATGTAAAATTAACAAGATTTGGTATGGTGATAATATACTCTTGACACTAGATAAGTGTTTGAATGTTAGTGGTAAATAGTTTAACGGCAATTGCCAAAAGAATTACACCAAAAACTTTACGGATGATATCAATACCGGATTTTCCGATAAGTCGTTCTATTTTTCCGGAAGATTTTAAAACGGCATAAACAAAAATCATATTCAGAATAATTGCCACGGCAATATTGATCGTTTGAAATTCTGCTCTAAGCGTTAGAATAGATGTCAAACTTCCTGCTCCTGCAATGAGCGGGAATGCCAAAGGAACCACTGAAGCGGTTTCGGGAGCGTCATCGTGAAACAGTTTGATGCCCAGAATCATTTCAATGGCAAGGAAAAATAAGATAAAAGAACCGGCAACGGCAAATGAGCCTACGTCAATTCCAACCAAATTGAGAATTTCCTTTCCTAAAAAAAGAAATAAAATCATGATTAAAGCAGCAACACTTGAGGCTTTTTCAGATTGAATGTGTCCTACTTTTTTTCTCAAGTCGATGATAATCGGAATACTGCCGATAATATCGATAACGGCAAATAAAACCATAGTAGCGGTAAAGATTTCTCTGAAATTCATATTAGTGATTTTTAAGCCCGCAAATGTATAAAATAAAGGTATATGCAATGCGCTTAAATGTTAAAGTTTTATTAATTATATAAGCTGTTGATTTTCAGCAAAAAACATGATTATTTTACTTGTTTGAAAATGACTTTTGAGTCAACTTTAGAGACTTTAATGAGTATAAAAGGTTGGGTCATTACCATAATTGCCGGTCCATCCGGAGCTTTTACATTATAGAATATTTGCATCTGTTCTTGGGTATTTTTTATACTTTGAATTTCAATATCAAATCCGCCGGTAGTTTGTTCTCCCAAAAAAATTCCCACGACCATATTTTTTTCAAAATCAACTTCAGGCACAAGAATTTTCGGATCTCTCCCCGAGTTATACAGTTCATAATATTTTGTCAGTTCCTTTTTGTCTTTAATGACAACATTTTTGGCTTGTTCCACATTGCTGTGAGAGCCTTTCAGTAGAATTTGATAAGTCATGGAAGTATCTTTTTTTGTGTTATTTTTTCCTGAAGCACAATTGGTTACTGCCAACACAACCAATGACAGAATGATTAAATGTTTCATATCTTTATATTTTGTTGTTAATCAATTTATTATGTTTTGTCATGATTTTTACAAAAAATCACGCCAAAATAAAACTACAACGAGATTTTAAACTCACAACTTTATAACCATTTTCCTTTCTCCTTACGCACGTACCGGTTATATATTTATTTTTTAGATGCTTATTTGATATCCAAAATGCAAGAATCACTCCAAAGATAAATATTTGTTTTGGAATAAAAAAAAACAAGTCAATATTGCTTATCTTTGCATGCTAAATAAAAATTTATGAAACCGGAATATATAGAATGGGTAGGCTATGTTGCCAGCGCAATGTTGATGATTTCATTTATGATGAAAAACATCAATAAACTGAGAATTTTCAATTCCGTAGGTTGTTTGCTATTTGTGATCTACGGTTTTTTGATTGGCTCCTATCCGGTTATCATCACAAACACATTTATTGTGGGGGTTAATTTATATTATTTGTTTAAAAAACCGGAATAAGAAAATTTCAGTTGCTATACTTTTGTGATTCTTAAAGTATTTACCATTCCTTTTTCGTTGAGGGGCATGGAGGTTACATTCACCAGCATATCGTTTTCTCGAATCAAATCATTTTCCATGGCGATTTTTTCAATATCCTTAATGGTTTGATCGGTTGATTCTCTTTTATTATAGAAAAACGGCGTTACGCCCCAAAGCAAGCTGAGCATATCGAGTAGTCGCCTGTTTGCCGTAAATACTAAAATTTTTGATTTTGGTCGCCAAGACGAAATTGTGATGGCACTATAGCCGCTGGCAGTTAAAGTTGTAATGGCTTTTGCGTGTATATTGCTGGCAATTTGTGCGGCGTTATAGCAAACAATTTCGGAAATATATCGTTCGTTTTTTTCAACGGGCGGTTTATCGGGTGTTTTAATAAGACTGGAATCTTCAACTTGTTGAATAATTTTAGTCATTCGTTTGATTACCTTAACAGGGTGTTTGCCCACAGAAGTTTCTCCTGAAAGCATCACGGCATCTGCCCCGTCCATCACAGAATTGGCAACATCATTTACTTCTGCACGTGTTGGAATGGCAGATTCAATCATGCTTTCCATCATTTGTGTGGCAATGATGACGGGTTTGCTGTTCAATTTTGCCAAATAGACTAGTTTTTTTTGAATCAAGGGCACTTGTTCAATCGGTAGTTCAATGCCTAAATCTCCTCGAGCCACCATCAGACCGTCACAATGTTTGATGATTTCATCAATATTGGCAACAGCTTCAGGTTTTTCAATTTTAGCAATTACGGGAGTTTTATAGTCAGATAGCTTTTTGATGTAGTCATTGAGTAGAATTAAGTCATTTGCAGATCGCACAAACGATAATGCAATCCAATCAACACCTTGTTCCAAAGCAAATTTTAAATCTTTTTTATCCTTGCCGGTTAATGCGGGAAGCGAAATTTTTGTGTTAGGCAGATTTACGCCTTTTTTTGATGAAAGCGCTCCACCCTCAATCACTTTTGTTTTTACGGTATTGATGGCATTGGTTTTGATGACTTCCAGTTGAATTTTTCCGTCGTCGACCAAAATAATTTCACCGGTTTTCACATCTTTAGGTAGTTGCTTATAAGTGATATAAGCTTGTTTATTTTGATTGGTTGTAACGACTTTTTCGATAGTGGAAAAGGTCAAAATGTCTCCATCGTTCAGAAATGTGCCGTCTTCAACTTTTCCAATTCTCAATTTAGGACCTTGTAAATCTGCAAGTATGGCAATACCTACATTGAGTTCTTTGGATATTTCTCTGATTTGTTTGACTTGTGTTTTTACGCTGTCATAATCAGCATGTGAAAAATTGATGCGAAAAACATTTACACCGTTTTTCACCATTTTAGTTTTGGTTTTTTTCTTTTCTGTTTTCGGTCCTAAAGTGGCAACAATTTTGGTTTTTTTATCAACTAACATATCAAAATAATTATAATGCAAATTTAAGTTAAAAAGCGAATGAACAACAGATAATTTTGATTTCAATTAAAAATCTTTCGCATATTCAAATAGTGCAGGTAAGCCGCCGGTATGCCAAAATAACACATTTGAACCAGATTGGAGTATTTTTTGTTTTAGAATATCCATCATGCCATAGAAAGCTCTACCCGTATAGACGGGATCTAAAAGAATTCCTTCATGTTTTGCCAGTTCGTTAATGGCAAGTTTTTCTCTGTGTGTAAGCACACCATACTCGGCTTGATTATAATTTTTATTCAGTTTGATATCTGAGCGATTAAATTCTTTTTTGATATTCAATAATCTACATCCGGTTGTTAATATTTTTAGAATGGCTTCTTCCAGAGATAAATCATTTGTTTCGGATTTGTCTATTTTTATCGGAATTAATTTAATGTCAAGGTTATACAACTCCATTCCAAGCATTAAGCCCGCTTGTGTTCCTCCTGAACTGGAAGCTAAAAAAATATAATCAATTTTCAGATTTTGTTTGTTTAATTGCTGTTTGAGCTCTTTTACGGCATCAACAAATCCCATTGCTCCGGTAATGTTAGATCCGCCGTATGGAATAATATAAGATTTTTTTGGTGCCAATTTTTTGCTCAATGTTTTTAAATCTATCTCTTTTTTATCGTTTCCGGTGAAATGAATTTTTGCACCTAATAAGTGAGATAGCAACAAATTTCCTTGATAAATTTCCGGTTTCGTACCTCGAAGCATCAGATGACATTCAATTCCTGCAACGGCACAAGCGGCAGCGGTTTGTCTACAATGATTGGATTGTTGTGCTCCGGCAGTAATCACGATATCAGAATCTTTGTCTAGTGCCTGCCGGATTAAATATTCCAGTTTCCTCGTTTTATTTCCTCCCGAAGCTAATCCGGTTTGGTCATCTCGTTTGATATAGATATTATAATTGCTATAAATTTTTGATAATTTTTCCAGTTGATGAATTGGAGTGGGAAAGAATCCCAAATGATATTTATGGTTTGTCATCCCTTGTGATTTTGTGTGTTTATGTATTTCATCAAAGATACAAAATGTTTTGTGCGGTATAAAATGTAAAATTTAACAGAAATGTGTTTATTTATTGAAAATACAATATTATTTTTGTAGAACGGTTATAACTACATAATTCAAGCTTAAAATACAACTTCGGTAATAAATTTGTAGAGAAATTATTCGTTTTGTCAGAGCTTGTTTTATACAACCGAATTTAAATAACAAACAAATAGACACATGAAAAAAGTTAAAATTCTTATCGTATTATTTTTCCTCTTCGGATTGTATTTTTCACATGCACAATCACCTATTATGAAAGAAGAAACCTTGGAAAAAGGGAGCATTGGCGAACAGTTTGATTATATCATGAGAAAATCCAGTAACTATCAAAACTATGAAGTGGTCAAAAGAATCTGGTTGCAAAAATTAAAAAGTCACGTAATTGATAGTCTGAAACAGGTGAAAAAAGACCTCATAAAGGCAAATGGACAGATATCAAAATACCAAGATAAAATAAAAAATTTAGAAACCGGTTTAAAAGATGTTAATGCAGAGCTCAAAAACGTAAAGGAGGCAAAAGACAGTATAAGTTTTTTTGGAGCATCTTTAAAAAAAGGTTTATATAAAGCAATTGTTTGGAGCATAATATTATTGCTTTTAGCAGCGCTTTCTTATTTTGTTTACAGTTTCAAAAAAAGCAATGAAATAACTCAAACCACATTGACTAAATATAATGAACTGGAAGATGAATATAATGCATCCAGAACCAGAGCATTGGAAAGAGAACAAGCCTTGAATAGGAAATTACTGGATGCCGTTAACAAACAGAAAAGTTGAAAATAAAATGTGGTTGGATATAAAATTACAAACATATGAAAAATAGATTTTTTACTCTGCTTTTCCTTTTTTTGCTACTGGGGAGCTGCACCGGAAACCATAAAGATTGGAAAGTAAATTTGAGTGCAGGACTGCAAAAACATCAAAATATACACTATAAGGTCCAACAGAAATATTTTTATTCAAATCAATCCGATACCACTCAAACTGATTTTGAAGTTTGGGCGATTCGTGGGCAAAAGAACGATAATCAGGAATCATATGTTTGGGTAGATGATTTTTATCGTCCTTATCATATGATTTTCGAGAAAAATAAATTTTATCTAAGCATTCCTCCTAAAAAAACAACTTTGCTTTATAAAAATTTTTCAGAAGATATGATTGCTCCGGTAGACTGGATTGATGTTTTTCTTCATCCGGCAGATTTTATCAAACAATTGAATGATAAAAATAATAAAGTCAGGATATCAGATACGCTTCTTCAATCAAAAAAAGCACGGAAACTGGATATTGTTTTTCCTAAAAATGCCAAAGGAGAGCAGCATATACATACATATGTGTTGGATGAAAATTGGTTTCCGATACAGGCAAGACTCCAGATTAAATCCAAAGAGCATGTTTATATCAATGAGCTTAGCTTTTCAGATTGTATTTGTGATCAGGTAAATTATAAATCTTTAAAGACACGGCAAGCAAAAATATTGGCAGAAAATCCGATTGAGGAAGCATCCGAAGCAGAAGCTGCCAGACTTGAGGGTATGCTTCATGTGGGCGATCAAGCCCCCTTGTTTGACGGAAAAATTTATGCTTCGGAAAAAATCTTCCACTTGGCAGACTATATTGGCAAGAATGTGATTGTTGTAGATTTTTGGTACACACATTGCCCGCCTTGTGTAAAAGCTATTCCGGAATTGATAGAGTTGCAAAAAAACTATGCTGAAAAAGGGCTTAAGGTTTTTGGCTTGAACTCAGTGGATAATCAACCGAGAAGCATGAAATATTTAAAAAGCTTTTTGTCCAAAAGAAGCCTTGGCTACGATGTGATACTCACACAACCTGAGGTGGATATGGTGTATAAAATCAAAGGATATCCGAGTTTATATGTAGTAGATAAGCACGGAAAAATTGCCTATGTTGAGTTGGGCTATGATAAGAAAAAATTCAAACATTTAAAAGAAAAGGTCAAAAAATTGCTCGAGTAGGTTGCTGTCAATAGTTTTAAAATTATGAAATATCCTTTTTTTCGTCCGAATTCTTCTACAAAATGGAGAATCGGATATTCATCGTGTTATTATTTGAACTTACATTTAATTAGTTGATGAAACACATCTTTTTATTCCGTAAAAAAAATTATATTTGTCATTCACACTAAAAATGTTATGAATTATGAATGATAAAAAAAGAGTTTATTTCTTCGGAAATAAACAAGCAGATGGTAATGCATCAATGAAAAACTTATTAGGTGGAAAAGGTGCAAATTTGGCAGAAATGAATTTGATTGGCGTGCCTGTCCCCCCCGGATTTACAATAACAACAGATGTTAGTACAGAATATAACAAGTTGGGTAAAGCCAAAATCATTGAACTGTTAAAGAATGAAGTGCTTAATAATATCAAAAAGATTGAAGATGTAATGGGTGCCAAATTTGGTAGCCAAAAAAATCCGTTATTACTTTCTGTTCGTTCCGGAGCACGTGTATCTATGCCCGGAATGATGGATACGGTTTTAAACTTGGGAATGAATGATCAGGCAGTGCAAGGATTGGCAAATCGTTCAGGAAATGAAAGATTTGCTTGGGATAGTTACCGTCGTTTTGTGCAAATGTTTGGTGATGTGGTTTTAGGCATGAAACCGGAGAACAAAGAGGATATTGATCCATTTGAAGCAATCATGGAAAACATGAAAGAAACCAAAGGATATCAAACCGATACCGATTTTTCGACAGAAGACTTAAAGATTTTAGTGCAACAGTTTAAAGATGCTGTTAAAAAGCAAACCGGAAAAGACTTTCCTGATAATCCTGAAGAGCAATTGTGGGAATCTGTTTTAGCTGTTTTTGGCAGTTGGAATAATGAGCGTGCAATTTATTACAGAAACATGAATAAAATCCCCCATGAGTGGGGAACCGCCGTGAATGTGCAAGCAATGGTCTATGGAAATATGGGAGAAAATTCTGCAACAGGTGTTGCTTTTACAAGAGATGCCGGAACAGGTGAGAATATTTTTAACGGAGAATACCTGATTAATGCACAAGGAGAAGATGTGGTTGCCGGAGTGCGCACGCCGCAACAAATTACACTGGAAGGCTCAAAACGCTGGGCAATATTGGCGGGAGTTACAGAAGAAGACAGAAAAAACAACTATCCTTCGCTAGAGGAAGCCATGCCGATGGCTTACGAGGAATTGTTTAAAACACAAGAAAAGCTGGAACAACATTATAGTGACATGCAAGACTTGGAATTTACGATTCAAGACGGAAAACTTTGGCTGTTGCAAACCCGTACGGGAAAGCGTACCGGAGCAGCTATGGTGAAAATAGCAATGGAAATGTATAAGGACGGCACCATCAGCGCGGAAGAGGCATTGATGCGCATGGAACCAAATAAACTGGATGAATTATTACATCCGGTTTTTGATAAAGACGCCATTAAAAAAGGAGAAGTGGTTGCAAAAGGTTTGCCGGCATCTCCCGGAGCGGCAACAGGAAAGATAGTGTTCTTTGCAGATGAAGCGGAAAAACTCCGTGCAGAAGGAGAAGATGTTATTTTAGTGCGAATTGAAACATCTCCCGAAGATCTTGCCGGAATGGATGCAGCAAACGGCATTCTTACTGCCCGAGGCGGTATGACTTCTCATGCGGCTGTTGTGGCTCGAGGTATGGGAAAAACCTGTGTGTCAGGAGCAGGAGAAGTGGACATTGACTATAAGAAAAGAACAATAACATCCAGAGGAACAACTTTCAAAGAAGGAGAGTATATTTCATTGAACGGAAGCACCGGAGAAGTCTATAAAGGAAAGATAGACACAATAGAGCCACAACTTAGCGGAGAATTTGCAGCGTTAATGGAGTTGGCAGACAAGCATTCCAGAATGTATGTCAGAACAAATGCCGACACACCGAAAGATGCACAAGTTGCTAGAGAATTTGGCGCCAAAGGAATAGGGTTGTGCAGAACAGAACACATGTTTTTTGAAGGAGATAAAATCATTGCCATGCGCGAAATGATTCTGGCAGATGATGAATCGGGACGTAGGACGGCATTAGATCGACTGTTGCCGATTCAACGTAAAGATTTTGAAGGAATTTTCAAAGCCATGCACGATTTGCCGGTGACCGTTCGCCTGTTGGACCCTCCATTGCATGAGTTTGTGCCACATGACGAAAAAGGTCAAAAAGAGATGGCAGATGTTATGGGAGTTTCCGCAGATGTAATCAAGCAAAAAGTAGAAGATTTATCAGAGTTCAATCCAATGTTGGGACACAGAGGTTGCCGTTTGGGCAATACATATCCTGAGATTACGGAAATGCAAACCAGAGCAATTATTGAAGCAGCACTAAATTTGAAAAAGCAAGGCATTCATGCCAAACCGGAAATTATGGTTCCTTTGGTGGGCAAGAAAGAAGAAATGGAAATGCAGGAAAGTATAGTGAGATCGACCATCAAGAAAGTCTTTGAAGAATATGGAGAAAGCATTGAGCATAAAGTGGGAACAATGATTGAGATTCCGCGTGCGGCACTTACGGCAGACGAAGTGGCTGAATCTGCAGAATTTTTCTCTTTCGGAACCAATGATTTAACACAAATGACTTTTGGTTATTCTCGTGATGATGCCGGAAAATTCATGTCAGTTTATAAGAAAAAAGGTATCCTGAAAGTTGATCCGTTTGAACAGTTAGACCAAGATGGTGTTGGGCAATTGGTGAAAATGGCTGTTGAAAAAGGAAGAAAAACAAGACCCGATATTTCATTGGGAATCTGTGGAGAACATGGAGGAGACCCATCATCAATAGATTTCTTTCACAGAGCTGATTTGCATTATGTGAGCTGCTCTCCTTATCGTGTGCCTATTGCACGATTGGCAGCAGCACAAGCAACGCTTAGAAATAAATAAAAATTTAAAACAAACCATAATTAATTATAAAAAATAGACTGATGGAAACAAAAGTGCCTTATTTGAATATCACAGACAAACAATACATCATGATTGGTGTGGTTTGGGGATTGATTTTTGCAGCGATGTATCATTTTTATGCAAATTTTGAATTGAGTTTATATAGTATTGTATTGACATTTTTCAGTATGAGTTTTTTATTCCATGCACTGATTGGCGTGGCAATAGGTTTTATATTGAGTTATTTCGGGTTGAGATATCTGAATAGATAATAATATAAAAAAAACCGACCCAATCGGGTCGGTTTTTTTATATGTTGATTTCATCTCCATCTCTATAAAACTTATACTCCAAATATTTATATGAATCTCTGGGTTGAATAGAAATCCACTTTTTATATTTAAGAAACCATTTCATCCTTAAAGAAAAAATTCCTTTGGTGATATAGGCAGCGATAAAAGGATGAAGGTGTATGGAAACTCCACCGTTCTTTTTGGTGATTTTTTCAATTCCTTCTTCAATTCTTTTGATTAGCGTAATCGGAGCATCAATTTCATCCTTATTGATAGAACTCGGGTTTTTTTCTCGAGTATTTATATTTCTTTCGGGTCTGAAACGCTGACGTGTAATCTGCATCAATCCGAATTTAGAAAGGGGTAGAATTTTATGCTTGGCTCTATCATCTTCCATCAAATTTTTGAGATGTTCATAGAGTTTTTTCCGATTTTCAGCATCCTTCATATCGATAAAATCAATTACGATGATACCACCCATATCTCTGAGACGTAACTGTCGGGCTATTTCTGTTGCCGCAGCAAGATTCACCTGTAGAGATGTTTCTTCTTGACTCTGAGATTTTCTTGATAAATTTCCACTGTTCACATCAACAACATGCATAGCTTCTGTGTGTTCAATGATGATAGAAGCTCCTTTTTCAATCATTACGGTTCTTCCAAATGAGGATTTGATTTGCCTTTCAATTCCGTATTTTTCAAAAATCGGAGTTTTCGAATCGTGAAATTTCACGATAGATTCTTTGTCTGGAGCAATTTCTTTGATAAAGTCAGCAATATCATAGTATAAGAGTTCGTCATCAACAATGATTTTGCTAAAGCTTTCATTGAAAATATCTCTTAAAATGGAAGTTGCACGACTTACTTCTCCCAGAACTTTTTGAGGAGGATTTGCATATCTTAATTTTTTGGATAATGCAATCCATCTACTCGTTAAATTTTGAATGTCTTTGTCCAATTCTGCTACTTTCTTGTCTTTGGCTGCTGTTCGGATAATTACTCCGAAACTTTGAGGCTTAATACTCTGAACAAGCCTTTTCAGACGTTCTTTCTCGGCCTCATCTTCAATTTTTTTGGAAACAGAAACTTTATCGTAAAATGGAACTAATATCAGATATCGACCTGCTAATGATAGTTCTGAAGTTAGTCGAGGTCCTTTTGTAGAAATAGGTTCTTTAAGAATTTGAACCAAAATTTTTTGATTGGATTTGATAACCTCTTTAATGCCGCCGTTTTTATCGATATCGGCATCTTTATTAAAGTCTTTCAATAAGTATTCCGTTAATTTTCCGGAACTAACTCTTTTCGTATATTTTGATAGTGATTTGATTTGTGGCCCAAGATCGTGATAATGTAAAAATCCGTCTTTTGCTGCTCCTACATCAACAAAGGCAGCATTTAGCCCCGGAATCACCTTGCGGCTTTTTCCGATATGTATATCACCAACATTGAATTTGTTAGCTGTTTCTTCTTTATGAAGTTCGGTGAGTTTGCCATCTTTAAGCAAGGCAAAATCTATAGCAGAAGGAGTAGACCGAATTATTAATTCTGTATCCATTCCGTCTTTTTTTTTGTAGTTATAATAAATTTTCGTCTATGTCAATGAGCAATTTCTAAAGGTTTAAAAAGAAAAAATAGGCTAGCCTATTTTTTCTTTTTATGTCTGTTAGCTCTACTTCTTTTTTTTCTTTTGTGCGTAGCTATCTTTTTCCTTTTTCTTTTTTTTCCGCTTGGCATATGCTTAAGGTTTTACGTTTGCTTTGACTTGATTGATAAATGTTTTCGAAGGTTTGAAAGCCGGGATATAGTGAGCCGGAATTTTAATGGAAGTATTTTTTGAAATATTTCTTCCGATTTTTTCCGCTCTATATTTGTTGATAAAGCTTCCGAATCCTCTCATGTAAACATTCTCGTTAGATGCTAAAGCACCTTTAACTTCTTCCATGAAATTTTCAACAACAACCTGAATATCTTTTCTTTCAAGTCCTGTTTTTTGCGCAATTTTATTTACAATTTCTGCTTTTGTCATGTTAATATATTTTTTATTTACTTAGATAATTTGTTTTAAAAAATGTCTGCAAATATAACACATATTATTGAAAGCCGAAAATTTAAATTGTTTTTTTTGTTTATGGATTATTCAAAATCAATTGATTATGCCGTTTTTTCTTTTTTTGTAAAGTTTTTATGGTTTTTTTAGTATTTAAATGTATTGGTTAAATGATTTAATAAATATCTTTGTGACACCTTGACAAACAAACCTTAAATTATAAAAAATGAACTTATTAGACGCCATAGGCAATACCCCTTTGATTAAACTGAATAATTTTGGCAGAGAATATGGGAACAATATTTTTGTAAAGCTGGAATATTATAATCCTACGAGTAGTTTAAAAGACAGAATAGCGAAAGGCTTAATAGAGGAAGCTGAGAAGAAAGGAATTATCAGCCCAGGAGACACAATCATTGAAAATTCTTCGGGCAATACGGCAACGGGTTTGGCAATGGTTGCCAAACAAAAAGGTTACAACCTTATATTGGTGGTAAGAGATACCTTATCTATCGATAAAAAAAGAGTTTTGGAGGCTTTTGATGTTGAATTGTTAATTGCGGATTCAAGTTTGCCTGTTGATCATCCCGAAGCCTATCATAACCTACCCCAAACCTATGCAGAAAAACACAAGGGCGTATGGTTTAGCAATCAGCATGATAATTTGGATAATCCTTTGACACATTATCACACCACCGGACAAGAAATTTGGGAGCAAACCGAACATAAAATAGACTATTTTATTGCAGGAGTGGGAACCGGTGGAACATTATCCGGTATAGGAAAAGCCTTGAAAGAAAAAAATCCGAAGGTAAAAATTATTGGTGTAGACCCGATTGGATCTGTTTTTAAAGCACATTATTATCAAGAAGAATTGCCCAAGCCCAAGTCTCATCATCTCGAAGGTATAGGAAATGCTTTTCCGACAAAAAATATCATTAGAGAATATATTGATGAAGTGCTCGAACTGAAAGACACCGATGCCCTGAAACTCATCAGAGAATTGATTAGAAGCGAAGGAATTATAGGAGGTCCGAGTGTTGGGGCAAATTTGTGGGGCGTGTTGGAAATAGCAAAAAGAAATAAAGGAAAAAATTTGAATATAGTGACACTTATCGGAGACACCGGCTATAAATATACAAGTACGATTTTCAATGACGAATGGCTGGAAAAAGTTTTTGCAAAAGAAACTTTAATTTAGTTTCGCAAAATGAAACACAAAATATTATTTGATTGGTATCAGCATCACAAGAGAGATTTGCCTTGGCGTCAAACCAAAGAGCCTTATAAAGTTTGGTTGTCTGAAATTATCTTGCAACAAACCAGAGTGCAACAAGGCTTATCTTATTATAAGAGGTTTATGGAAGATTATCCGAAGATTCAAGATTTGGCTCAAGCATCAGAGCAAGATGTGCTCAATTTGTGGCAGGGCTTGGGCTATTATTCCAGAGCGAGAAACTTACATTTTACAGCCAAGGATATCATTGAAAATTATGCGGGAATATTTCCAAACAATTATAAACAATTATTGAAACTTAAAGGAGTTGGAACATACACGGCAGCTGCCATTGCATCTTTTTGCTACGACGAAGCTGTTGCCGTTTTGGATGGAAATGTTTTTCGGGTATTATCAAGAATTTACGGAGTGGAAACACCGATTGATTCAAACGAAGGAAAAAGAATATTCGGAGAATTGGCACAAAAAAAATTAGACCGAAAACATCCTGCAGATTATAACCAAGCCATTATGGAATTTGGCGCACTGCATTGCACACCCAAACAACCTCAATGCAGCGATTGCCCCTTTTCTGCCGATTGTGTAGCTTTTCAAACCGGAAAAACAGATTGGTTTCCGGTGAAATCAAAAAAAATAAAACAAAAAGAAAGATTTCTTAATTTTCTTTTGATAAAAAATCATGACGAAATCATCATTGAAAAAAGAACTCATAATGATATTTGGAAAAATATGTATCAACTTCCGCTGATTGAAAAATCTAAAGAAGAAGATATAAAAGAGGAAGAAATGGATTTAATATTCAAGCGCTATGGAATCAAAAAACGGCAAATGCCGATGCTGATACATCAGCAAACTCATAAACTGACACATCAAAATCTGCACATTAGGTTTTGGCTGCTGAAATTTGATGAAAAAAATATAAATGCAGTAAAAATCAATCAGATAAACCGATTTCCCATGCCAATAGTTATTGTCAATTTTTTGGATAATTATTTATAATGATATACCTTTGAACATTATTTTGATTCTAACACCAAAAAAAAATTCATGAACGGAACAATTAACAAAGTTATTTTAATCGGGCATTTGGGAGACAATGTGAAAATGCACTATTTTGAAGGAGGCAATGCAATTGGAAGATTTCCTCTGGCAACCAATGACAGCTATGTGAATAAGCAAACCGGAGAGCGTGTAGTAAACACGGAGTGGCACAACATAGTAGTCAGAAATAAATTGGCGGAAATTTTTGAAAAATATGCGCATAAAGGAGATAAAGTATATGTTGAAGGAAGATTGAGAACTAGAAAATGGACAGATGACAGCGGACGAGACAGATATACAACGGAAATACACGTAACGGAATTCACCTTTTTGACTCCTAAATCAGCAAAAGATCAAAGTATGCCGAATCAAACGGAAAACACGGAAACTCCTGAAACTCCGACCGAAACTCCAGAAGGAGATGACGATTTGCCATTCTAAAATCAATTATAAGTAAAACAACAAAATAACTGATGGACAACGCGGATAGTATATCCCAAATTTGGCATATTTTACCTTATTTCATTTCGATAGTTTTGCTGTTGCTGGCATCTGCTTTGATATCCGGCTCGGAAATTGCATTTTTTTCTCTGACACCGACAAATTTGGACGAACTGAAAAAAAACCAAAAAGGAAAATTGGTCAATAAACTATTGAAAAAGCCCAAGCAACTTTTAGCAACCATTCTGGTGGCAAATAACTTTATTAATATTGCCATTGTAATACTCTCGACTTATCTGACGGCAATTGTGCTGCAAAATGTCTTCGGCTATTGGAAATTTATTATCGAAGTGATTGTTGTCACGTTTTTAATTTTGCTTTTCGGAGAGATTTTACCCAAAGTGTATGCCAATAGAAACGCAAAGAAATTTGCCGGTTTCATGGCAATATATCTCGTTTATCTTGAGAAATTCTTGTATCCGGTATCTGTTTTTTTAGTGAAATCGACACGTATTGTTGAAAAAAAATTAAGAAAAGAACAAATCAATATTTCAGTGAATCAATTGTCGCAAGCTTTAGAGCTTACTTCAAATCATGACACTACGGAAGATGAACAAAAAATTTTTGAAGGAATTGTTTCATTTGGAGAAACGGAAGCAAAACAAATTATGCGTCCGCGTATAGATGTTTTTGCCCTGGAAAACACCACAAATTCGGCAGATGTTATTGCCGGTGTGAGCAAGCAAGGTTTTTCAAGAATACCTGTTTTTCAAGAAAATATGGATAATATCATCGGGGTTTTGTTTGCCAAAGATTTATTACCTTATCTTAACAAAGGAGATTTTGACTGGCTCAGGCTTTTGAGAGAACCCTTTTTTGTGCCTGAAAACATGAAGCTGGACGATTTATTAAAAGATTTTCAAGAAAAGAAAACACATTTGGCAATAGTTGTTGATGAGTATGGAGGAACGTCAGGAATTATTACGCTTGAAGACGTAATTGAAGAAATCGTAGGCGAAATAACAGATGAGTATGATCAAGAAGATTTGAATTTTCATAAAATAAACAATAATATTTTTGAATTTGACGGAAAGACATCTTTGAAAGACTTTTATAAGATTATGGACATTTCCGAGAAAGATGAGGAAAAATTTGAAACAGCCAAAGGTGATGCCGAGAGCATTGCCGGCTTTTTCTTGGAACAAAATGGTGATTTTCCGAAGAAAAACGATAGAATTAGATTTGGATTATATGAGCTTATAGCCACAGCAACAGATGACAAAAGAATCAAAAAAATCAAAGTTATTCGAAATGAAAAAAAATAGTTTGATTTTATTTTTGTTGTTCGTTGGCATGGCAATTTCCTGCTCTGAAAATCCTGTTATGCCAAAACCTAAAGCTCAATTGAGTTTGAATTATCCCGAGGCAAAATATAAAAAAGTTGAATTGGATAATTTCAGCTTTGAACAATCTGACCGAGCAAATTTGGAAAAAGTCGATCAAAAAGCATATAATTTGTCCTATCCACGGATGAAAGCAAAAATATATATCACTTATAGTGATGTGAATCGTGATTTGGATACATTGCTTCGTGATGCCGAAAAATTTACATTTGAACATACCATCAAAGCGGATGAAATTTTTTCAAATGATTTTGTCAATGAATCGGAAAAAATTTATGGCACAATCAATTCCATCACGGGAAATGTAGCCTCTCAAATTCAGTTTCATGTCACAGACAGCACAAAACACTTTATCTCGGGGTCTCTTTATTTCTATGCCCAGCCCAATTATGATTCCATTATGCCCGCCATCAAATATCTTAAAAAAGATGTTGTGCATATTTTGGAAACTTTGAGATGGATAAACTAGAATTTATTTGATAATTAATCTTAACCCACCATCTTCGGCATTGGTTCGTACATAAACCGGATGGATTTTTCTCGATAATGCGGTTATAGAAATTCGGAATTTTCCTGATTCTTTTATAAACATGAAAATAATAACATAATAAGTGGATGTGCCAACAAATGTAACATTTATAGCATCCGATATTATTATTTTGTCATTATTTTGCAAAATATTTTATAATCTGAAGGATATTTAATCTTTATGAACAACAAATATTATGACATATTTGAAAACAGAAAACCATATGAGCCGAGTCGTTATTCGAATTGGCGAGATCTTCTGTTTCAATTTGTTTCGGTTATATTTGTGTTCATAGGCTTGGACTATTTGGTTTGGCGTTGGAATCATTCCATCAATTGGGATGCTGTTTGGATTTCCATTCCCTTATATGTTGCAGAGATTTTGGCATTTACAGGCTCAATTTTGACCATTATCAATTATTGGACACATAAAGATATACCACGAGAAAAACCGGTCCGTTTTTTGTCTGAAATCAGAAATTTAGCACAAAATGAGACAGATAGACCTGTCAAAATAGATTTGTTTATTGCAACTTATAATGAAGACCTATATATTGTTGAAGATACAATCCGAGATGCCACAAAGGCAACTTATCCCTATGATGATGTGAAAATAAATATTATGGTTTTGGACGACGGTCACAGAGACGGGTCGGATCCGGTAAAAGAGAATTTCAAAGCTTTGGCAGAGAAATATGGCGTGAAATACTTATCCAGAGAAAATAATATTGGTTTCAAGGCCGGAAATATGAACAATGCCTTTTATCAATCAGACGGAGATTTGGTTGTGATTTTGGATGCCGATACAAGAATTTTTCCGAAGTTTTTAGAAAATACAACCGGATATTTTAGAAATAAGAAGATGGGATGGATTCAAACACCTCAGTGGTTCTATGATATTCCTGAAGGTTTACCTTTAAATCAGTATTTAGAAACAAAATATCATTCTTTGGGTAGAATTATAGGCAATTTTATTCCGTTTTCAAAAAAATATATCGTGGGAAAAAATGTTTTTGGAACGGATCCTCAGCTGTTTTATGATATTATTTTAAGAAGAAGAAATGCATCAAATGCTGCTTTCAGTTGCGGGGCGGGTTCCGTGCAGCGTAGAAGCGCTCTAGAGGCTTTAGCACAGGAAGAACAGACAGAGAAAATTAATGTAGAACTCAAAAAAATATCAAAAGAAAACACCAATGTCAACAAAGAAGTCTTAAAGGAGGAATTAAGAAAAAAAATTCCATTGAGACCTTTTGTGCACCATATATCCGAAGACATTTTTACCTCAATTATGTTGCAATCAAATCATCAAAAATGGCAATCATATCAACATCCCGATGTGGAATGTAAGATGCTTTCTCCACAGTCTTTTGATGTTTTTATCAAACAATTCTCACGCTATGCGGAGGGAACAATTGATATTGCTTTGAGTAAGAATAATCCGATTTTGTTAAAAGGTTTGAACTGGCGTCAAAAGTTAGCATATTTAGAAACAATTTGGTCTTATTTTTCTCCTGTTTGGTTGTTGATTTTTATTTTTTATCCTATTGTATTTTTCTTCACGCTGATTCCGCCCTTGAAAGCTTTTAACTTTGATTTTTTTGTCAGAATTGTTCCTTTTTTAATGATGAATGTTGTGGTTACTTCGGTTGGAAATTGGGGTGTTTCAACCAAAAGACCGGAACAGTTTTATCAGGCGGGTTTTTGGTATAAACTTCAAGCGATGTATAAGGTCTTGTTCAAAGGAAATATTAAATTTAATGTTACAAGCAAGTCTGTGAAGTATGCCGATTCCAATCTCAAACATGTATGGCCGCATTGGATGATTTTTATTTTGACTCTTGTCGGAATAGCTTATAATTTATACTTGGTTTATATACATGCACATCCATCTTACTCAGCATTTTTTGCCAATATATTTTGGAGTGTGTTCACTTTCTATTTGATTTCTCCGTTTATCAGAGCAGCGAATTGGGATGAAAATCTTTTTAGAAAATCAAAGGAGTTTTATAAACGTAAACAAATCAAATAGGCAAGATTAAAAAATAAACACGATGAAAATAATAATAGACACAAGTAAATATACAAGAAACATCAAATATTTGGTAAAGCCTATAGTAATGCTCTCAGCGTTATATCTGGGAGCAAATGCTGTTTTGTTTATTGAAAAAGCACGCCCTTCAGACTTCGGTTTCTATAAAGATATTTTTTCAAAAGAATTACTTATTCAGCCTTCTAAACATTATCCGCTGAGAAAAACCGGTGATTCATTGACAGAACAAGATTTAAAATATGCCAAAATAGCTTGGAAATATTTTGAAAATAATTATCAAAAAAATACAGGTTTATTCAATAGTGTTGATAAATATCCGGCATCTACTTTTTGGGATATCAGTAGTTCAATGCACGCTTTGATGAGTGCCCATGAAATTGGTCTGATTTCAGATTCTGAGTTGGATGATAAAATGAAAAAAGCGCTTGAATCATTGAAAAATATCAAATTGTTTGAAAATGCATTGCCCAATAAAGTCTACAGCACAATCACAATGAATATGGTCGATTATTCCAACCATAACACGGAAGATGGCGTGGGTTGGTCAGCAATGGATATCGGTAGGTTTTTCGGGGTGGTTTCAAGAATCAGAAAGTTTTATCCTGAATATACAAAAGATATAAACGATGTGATTTCCCGATGGAAAATAGAAAAAGTCTTAGGAAACAATGCAACGCTCCACGGCATAGGTTTTAGTTTTAAAGATAAAGACATAAAAATTGTTCAAGAAGGAAAGTTGGGTTATGAAGAGTATGCGGCAAAGGGCTACATGCTCAATAACTACGATGCTTCCGAGTCATATAAATATACTGATTTTCTGAAATTTATAGAAATTTACGGAATCAAAATCGGTGCAGATACGCGTGAGGTAAAATATCATCCGGCATACAATTATGTGTTGTCGGAACCCTATATTCTGGACGGAATTGAATATGGCTGGGATATGAATTCCAAAGAATTGGCTTATAGGGTTTATCAAGTGCAAAAAAAACACTATAAAAAAACGGGGAAACCGGTAGCTATCTCTGAAGACCATATAGATAAAGCACCTTATTTTGTCTATAATGCTGTTTATGCGAATGGAAATGAATGGATTTGTTATGCCGAGAACGGAGATGAGGCAAATGAGTTCAAATCTTTTTCGACCAAAGCCGCTTTTGCTTGGGCAACATTATATGATGACGAATATTCAAAAATACTAATCGAAAATATAGAAAAGCTATTCGATGAAAATAAAGGTTGGTATGCAGGAAGATATGATAAAACAGGAAAAATAAATAAAGTTTTGACAGCAAATACCAATGCCGTGATTTTGGAATGCATCAGCTATAAAATCAATGGACCATTATTGAGAAACACAAATAAAAAATAAAAATAGAAATGAGAAAATTATTAGTCGTAGGCTTGCTCTTAGCAATGCAAGTCACATTCAGTCAAGAAGAATTATACAGGAAATCACCGGAAAGCATAGGTGATGCTTTGAAATCAGATTGTTGTTTTATGGGGCAAAATATAATTTCAGGAGGCGTTGGTTTTTCTTATGGAAAAATCAGTTATTTGCGGGAAGGAGAAAATATAGACTTCAACAGATTCACTGCCAACCTGAATTTGATTGTTAAGCTGTACAAGGATTTGCAAATCAGAACTTCATTTTTTACAGATCTTAACGGAGGAGCAGACAAACCGAAATGGCTGTCTAATATGTTTTATAGTATAGGCTATTATAACTGGAGAAATAATACGTTTTCATACGGATATGAAAATTATCAACCCAATAAGTTTGATGGCTCATATAGTTTTTTAAACAATATGAAGCGCGGATTTTTCTTCACGAGTTTTAATCATCAATTCCTTAATAAAGAAAGTAGTTTAAAACTTGATGAAACTTCTCAAATTATTGTCTCTCCCTTTGTGAGATACAGCTTTGAATATACAGATAGAACAGGTTTAGAGGTCTTAGGTAATAATAAATTTGTTTTGGGAACATCGATGAGATATACCATTTGGGAAAAAATATATGTAGAAGGAGCAGTTTATTTTTATCCGGATAAAAAATCAAAAATGCCTTGGGATCCTGATTTCACTTATGGATTCGGGATGTTTGACTGGAGAAGTTTCAAGTTGAATATAAGCTATGGCAATTGGATTGCCAACCGTTTCCCTTGGAATGATAAAGAAATGAAAAACGATTTCACCAATGGAGAGTTTAAAGTGGAATTCACTTATACTTGGTAAAATCTTACAGCGCTAATAGGTTTTGGTCATATCTTCATCGATTATGATGATGAAATCTGCTTTATCTTTGTGTTTTTTATCCATTTTTCTTACGTTCTCTTGGGATTCCACATCGATACTTAGGATTTTTAAGTTGGGATTTTGTTGTTTGATATACCAAAGAATTCCTTGATTTTTATTGGAATGATAGCTTCCGTTATAGTGAATAAAAAGGCTTCCGGGTTTGTAATTTTTCAGAATGTTATAAGCCATAGTTGCATCTTTAACGGCTTGGGCTTTAGGCAAATTTTCACCGCCGTGTCCTTCCATCATTTCCAGCATTTTTTTATATTGAGATAAATTTTTATCATATTGGATGGGAAGTGGAGCAATCCACTTTTTTTCATCTGCAGGCAAGCTGTCTAAAGTTTTAAAACCACCGTGAAATACTTTGCTGGCATATCTTCTGGGGATGTTTGTGGCAACAAAAGATAATTTGTTTTTTTTGGCAAAATCGAGTAGCGGTTTATAATCGGTTTTGAAGTTGGGCCACAATCGGGCATCTTTTTTTAAATCTTTGTATTTGATGCTGTCTTTCAAATATCTGTCTATGGCGATTTGATTATCTGTTTCCATCATTTCGGCACCTAGAATCAGCGGCTTTATACTTTTCATTTTCAAATCTTTGGTCAGTTCCAGTTCCAACCAATGTGCAATCGGATTATTATGCTCTTCGCCAAAAAAAACAATGTCGGCTTTCAATGCTTTTTTGAGTAATCTTCTATAAGAAGTTCTGCAGCCGTTTTTTTTAAAAATTTTATAGGCCTGTTTCTGTTGAGCAAAACCGTTTAGGCTGAAAATGATAAGAACGGTGGTAAATATTTTTTTCATTGACAGAGATTTTAAAGCTATTTGATATGAATGATTTGATGAATTTTTGTTTTTTCAAGAGATACGGGAGGTGTTGTGATTTCAACATTGATTTCAATGTTGTTTTTGTCGAGCACTTTGATTTCCAAATTTCCTTTTTTTACCGAATAGACTCCGGAATCTCTACAAAAGCATTGCTTGCCAACCAATAAGTTGACTTGGGCAAGCTCAGCATCTTTCAATGTTGTATTTTGTACGGGGTTGGCTATTTCAAAAAATATTTCTTGACTGTAAGCCGCATCCATTAGGTTTTTGTTCAAGCCAGTCTTTTTATATTGATATCGAAAGATGGTTTTTTTACCGGAATCAAACTTTATATAAGTTTTTCCAATATTATCTTTCAACAGTTCAACCGAGGCATTCGGAATCAATTGAAATTTTTCGGCGTATTGATAATCAGTATCTTTTTTTGCTGATTTTTCAGTGACGGGTTTTGAAATATGTTTTGTTCTCATGGTGGAATTGCATCCTGATAAAAATAGAATTGCAACAAGTATGATAAGTTTGTTCATCAGAAAAATAATTTTTTAAACATCTACAAAATTCGTGGCTTTGCGGAGGTCAAATTTATAAGATTTATTTTTTTGCCATCAACTTTTCGATTTCTTCTACAGTAATCGGGATGTTTTTCATCAAATTAACGGGTTCTCCTTTTTCTTGAATCACGTAGTCGTCTTCAATCCGCACACCAATACCTTCTTCGGGGATATAAATACCCGGCTCTACGGTAAAGACCATTCCGGCTTGCATGGGTTCATACAGCAATCCGTAATCATGTGTGTCTAATCCCATGTGGTGTGAGGTGCCGTGCATAAAATATTTTTTATAAGCAGGCCAATCCGGATTTTCATTTTTGATATCGTCTTTGGTTAGTAGGCCGAGCTTCAAAAGTTCTTTCTCCATAATTCTACCCACTTTTTCTTGATAATCTTTCCAGATCACACCGGGTTTAAGCATTTTTGCAGCGGCATCTTTTACGCGCAATACGGCGTTATAGACTTCTTTTTGTCTGGGCGAGAATTTTCCGTTTGCGGGAATGCAGCGCGTCATGTCAGAAGCCCAATTTCCATATTCTGCGCCAACATCCATCAATATCAAATCACCGTCTTTAATTTCGGCATCGTTCTCAATATAGTGCAGGATATTAGCATTGTTTCCGCTGGCAATAATAGGTGTATAGGCAAAGCCTTTGGAGCCGCGTCTGAGAAATTCGTGAGCAAATTCCGCTTCGATTTCATATTCTTTCATTCCCGGTTTCATTTTATCCAGAACCCTTCTCAATCCGATCTCTGTGATTTTACAAGCTTTTTGTATTTGAGCAATCTCCTCAGGTTCTTTCACGGAACGAAGACGTTGTAAAATCGGGTTGCTGCGTTCAAATTTGTGTCCGGGAAACAGATTTTTAGCCTTTTCAATAAAACGATCTTCACGAGTTTCCACCTCTGTTAATGCACGGTAGTGTTCATTGGTGTTAATATAGATTCTTTTAGCCTGAAAAGCCAATTCTTTCAAGACACTATCAAAATCTTGCAGCCAATGTACATTTTTAATACCGGTGAGTTTACGGGCTTCTTCTTTGGTCAATTTCGGACCGTACCAAACTTTGATATGGTCATTGGTTTCTTTCAGAAAAAGAACTTCTCGGTTATTTTTATCAACCGCATCGGGGAACAACAACAGGATGCTTTCTTCTTGGTCCACACCGGTGAGATAAAAAATATCTCGATGCTGTTGAAAAGGAATCGTGCTGTCTGCACTGACGGGATAGATATCATTTGAGTTAAAAACAGCAATAGATTTAGGCTTCATTTTAGCCATAAATTTCTTGCGATTTTTAATATATACCTTACTGGAAATTGCCGAATATCTCATAATAATAATTTTAATGATAATGAATTCAAAATTAGCTATTTTTTCTCAATGAAATTGAAAATTAAAAAAGAATATTTTCTAGATAACTTCATAAGCTTTTCCGGGCAAACTGCTCACCACATTATTCAGTTCCAGCCCGAGCAATATTTGGGCCGTTTTTGAAATGGGCATTTGTAGGGAAAAAGAGAGTTCATCCAAAGAAGTTTTGCCGTTCTGTTGTAAATAGTCAAATATTTTTTGTTCTTCTTTATTCAGATCGACAAAAAGATTGAGTTGCTTATTGGCGGCTTGTTTTTCTTCTGTTTTCCATTGTAACATTTCAACAATATCTTTATGAGATGTAAGAATTATGGCTTGGTTGTGTTTGATAAGATTATTGCAACCTTTACTGAATTTGTCCGAGGTTCTTCCCGGTATGGCAAACACGTCTCTGTTATAAGAATTAGCGATATCTGCCGTTACCAAAGAACCGCCTTTAGCGGCAGATTCAATGATTATCGTCGCCTCCGACAATCCGGCAATAATACGATTTCTTTTCAGAAAATTGTTTCTATCAACAATATCAGAACTCCAAAATTCCGTGATTAAGCCTCCTTTTTCAAGCATATCTTCAGAAATTCTTTTATGTATAGAGGGATAGATTTGTTGAAATCCGTGTCCTAAAACACCAAAAGTGGACAAATCATGCTTCAAAGCATTGAGGTGCGCTTCAATGTCCACACCATATGCCAGTCCGCTAACGATAACGGGACGATAGTCTTTCAGCCCTTCGATTAATTCTTCCACCATTCTTTTCCCATATGGGGTAATGTTTCTCGTGCCGACAATACTGATGATATTCCTATCATTCCAGTTGGTATTTCCTTTTGAAAAAAACAGAATAGGTCCGTCCGGAGCATGAAATAATTTTTTTGGATAGTCATTGTCAAAAATGCTGGTGACTTGAATATGATTCTTTTCAATGTATGCCATTTCGTTTTCAACACGATTAAAATCTTTGAATTTAGCAATGCTGTCAATTATAAAACTTCCAACATCCGGAATATCTATTGCTTTTTCTTTTGCCGCCTTGAAAATTTCTTCTGCCGTGCCAAAATGGCGTAGCAATTTTTTTGCACTGATATCACCAACATTGCGAACTTTTTGTAAAGCCAATAGGTAGAAGAGTTCGTTTTGCTTCATTTTGAAAAATATGCTTACTTTTAGGGTCTTAAAGATACTTAAAAATATGATAATGAATATGAAGAAATTGCTAAACCTGATTTTTCTCTTTCTCTTTTTCTTTACGAATGCTCAAAATCCTTATTTTGATATAAGCAAGCAAATGGAAATTTATAATGATGTGCTTAAAACTTTAAGCATGAATTATATAGATGATATTAATTTTGGTGATGTGATGCAGCAACAAACAAAAAAAATGCTCAATGGTTTGGACAGGTTTACTACCTTCTATGATGAGCAAGGCATGCTGGAAGTCAGGATGAGACAAAACGGACACTACGGAGGATTGGGAATTAATGTGAGAATTAAAGATTCACTGATTTTGGTTACAAGTATTCACAAAGATACGCCTGCGGCAAAGCAAGGATTAAAAGTGGGAGATAAGATTGTGGCAATCGAGGGGAAAAAAGTGAGTGAACTTTCCAATAAAGTGGCTTCAAATATTCTCAAAGGACCCAAGGGGAGTTCTGTGCATTTAGCCATCGAAAGAAACGGCAAAACCATTCAAAAAACCATTGAAAGAGACGATATCGTTCTCGATGCTGTTACGGCAACAAGAATTATCGATGGAAATATCGGTTATATCAGATTTGTAAAATTTAATAAAAAAGCCGCACAACAAGTAAAGTCTGCGTTATTGGATTTGAAGACTAAAGGAGCTCAAAAATTGATTATAGATGTGAGAGGAAATCCCGGAGGGCTTTTAAATGAGGTCATCAAAATTGTGAATTTTTTTATTCCTAAAGGAAAACTTGTAGTAAAAACCAAAGGAAGATTCAAAAAATATAATACCACTTTCAAAACAAGAAATGAGTCGATTGACGAAGAGATTCCGATTGTGATTTTGACAAATGACAGATCTGCATCGGCATCTGAAATTCTTTCCGGAAGTTTGCAAGACTATGACCGTGCGCTGATTGTTGGAGATACAACTTACGGGAAAGGCTTGGTGCAACGCACTTTCAATTTGAAATACGGCACTTATATGAAACAAACCACCTCAAAATATTATATTCCGTCGGGCAGGCTGATTCAAAAGATTGACTATTGGCATCGAGACAAGAAAAACAAACCTTTGCGGATGAGCGATACCGAAAAAAAGAAATCTTTTAAAACCAAAGGAGGAAGAACAGTATATAATTTTGGAGGAGTGATTCCGGATGTAGTGGTTGATGATAAAATTAAAAGTGAAGTGGTTAAGGATTTGTTGAAAAAGAATTATATTTTTGACTATGCCACTTGGTACTATTTCAACAAACCCAAACCTCAATCTGTGGCTGATTTTCAATTGACCGATAAAGATTTTAATATGTTGATCGATTATCTCGGGAAACATCAAATCAATCCGCAGACCACGGCTGAAAAAATATTGAGAAATGCATACAAAAAAGCAAAAAAAGAACGTTTATCAAAAGAATTGGAAAAAAGATATAATGCTCTTTTTGATGCCTACAACCAAGCCGATGAACAAGATATGAAAATGCACAAAAATCTCATTTTAGATTTGATTTCAAAGGATTTGGTTGTCAGATATTTTTATAGTGACGGCTATGTGGATTATATGCTTAAAACAGACAAAACCATCAGAAAAGCAAAAGAACTTCTGAACGATTTGAGTCGATATAACAAACTTCTGAAAAAGAAATAGGTTGGTTTAATTTGATACTAATTATATATTCTTAGAATATTGCCGGACTTAGAAATTCTATAAGGTTTCATTCCGTAGTTTCCTGTTCCCCGGATAATCTGTCCGTTGTGCAAATTATATTCATTGTTTTCGCAGCTGCATTTTGCCGTGAATTGGTCAGGTTGCATCTGTGAGCAAGCACTTGGGCTGTGATTGGGGTCACTGGCTTCAAAAGCAACATAACCCGAGCCGGTATTAAAGACAATAACTCCTTTGATGCCAACGTGGTCAACATCGACCAACACGGAATTGTTGGCATATTTCAAGCTGTTGTATAGCGGAAGATTCAAATTGATCTCATAGGAGAAGCTCAAATTTTGAAGATACGGGTTTTGATATTGGCTTTTTTTTGAACAAGAAGATTTTGAAAATAGCAACAAAAAAAGCAGCGGAAGAAAAAATCGCCGTGAAGTGATACTTAAATTGATATGGTTTTTTAGTACCGTCATTTTGAGAATTTACATTTTTTCTAAAACTCTAAGCGCTTCGTTTAAATAGACATCTTTTTCAAGCTGTTTAATCCACTTTTCACGCTTAGACTTAAAAATCGTGTCGTTTTCTTTCCCGATGATATCTTGGTCCAGCGATTGAATGGAATATTGCGTTTGAAATTTAATCAAGCTGTCGAATTTTTTATTTTCTTTTTCGGTTTTTTCAATATCAGCTTTATATTTATCAAAATCCAGATATAACGTATAATCGTTTTTTCTGTTGGCAAGCCATTGGGCTTGTTTGTCTATGTTGATGAAAATGGAATCGTGATTGACTCTTTCTTGTTCCTCACGAATAATGTTTTCTTTTTCACTCAGGTTATACCATTTCTTGAAATTTGACGATGAAATTTTATCCCATTTCAAAGCTGTTTTTTCGTTTTCTTCTCTGACTTTCAAATGAGAATATCTGTCGGGAACAAGAATGTCCGGCGTGACTCCTTTTCTTTGTGTGGATGCACCGGTCACTCTATAGAATTTTTTTGTTGTCCATTTCAGCGCACCTAAATCGCCATATTTGTTTCCGCCGACCCGATTCAAGCTGATAAAATTCTGAACGGTTCCTTTTCCGTAGGTTTTACTGCCGATAATTATAGCTCTATCATAGTCTTGCAAGGCCGCAGCCAAAATTTCAGAGGCAGATGCAGAAAGTTCGTTGACGAGCACAATCAAATTTCCATCGTATATAATGTGCGCATCTCTATCGTCTAAAATTTCTACTTTTTCTTTTTTGTCTTTAACCTGTACAATGGGACCATAGTCGATAAAAAAACCGCCGATGTCTACCACTGTTGACAAAGATCCCCCACCGTTATTTCTCAAGTCAAGTATAATGCCTTGAACTTTTTCTTTTTTGAGTTTTTTAAGTTCTTTTTTGATATCTGAAGCAGCAGATCGTTGTTCGTTGTCTTTGAAATTGATATAGAATTTAGGCAAATAGATATAACCGAATTTTTCTCCTTTTTTGTTATCAATAATCAAGGATTTAGCAAAAGTTTCAGCCAATTCCACCTTGTCTCTTGTAATGGGAATCACTTTTCCGGTGCCATCCATCCGTTTTACGAAAAGCTTCACAACCGTTCCTTTTTTTCCTTTGATGAGTTTCACGGTTTTTGACAGACTCATTCCTATGATATCCACGGGAGCTTCGTTGCCTTGTCCAACTTTAGTGATTAAATCTCCGACTTTTAAAACGCCGTCTTTTGCCGCCGGACCTCCCGGAATGATTTCTATGATTTTCACATAGTCTCCATCTTTTTGCAGTCTGGCACCAATGCCTTCAAAAGATCCTGACATGCTGATATCAAATCGGTCTTTTCCTTCGGGGCTGAAATAATTGGTGTGCGGATCATATTGCATTGTGATGGCATTGAGAAACATAGAAAAATAATCTACTTCTTCCATGTCGCGCATAGCCTCCTTGAAGTTTTTCATGATTTTCTTGGTATCTTTTCTTGCTTCTTTTTCCAGATCTGTCAAAGATTTAGAAACAAAAGAGCTGTCTTTTTTCTTTTTGGCGTCTTTTTGTTTATCATATATTTTTGAAAGAACAGAAGATTTAAGATATTTTCTCCATCGGTTTTTCAGTTCTTTTTCTGTTTTGGCAAAAGAGATATGCTCATAGTCAAGATTCATGGTTTCGTCAATGTGCAGCTGAAAAGGTTCAGACAAGATTTCATTCACATAATCAAAAGACTTCCTTTGCCTTTTCAAGACAATGTTATAGGCTTTTTTGAATAAATCCATTTGAAGACTATTGATTTCATCGTCGATTAGATATTTATATTTGGAAAGAGAATCTATGTCGGATTGCAGCAAGAATCTTTTAGACGGATCCAAATTTTTAATAAATTCACCAAAAACTTTCTCAGAGAATTGATTATCCAATTTTTGAGGTTTGTAATGTGCGTAGTCCAACACTCTGTGAACAGCAAAAAGCGTTGCTTGCTCTTTTGACTCTTGATTCTGATGGTTCTTGAATCCTAAAAAAACGCCGACCAACAGCAGGACAGCTAAGATTGTCTTATAGTTTCTTTTCATAAATGCGATTATTTTATTCACCTTGTATAATTGTTTTTAGAAAAAACTGTGCCAATTATATGGAGCACAAAGTTAATATATTATTTATGGATTTTGTATAGAAATATTTTCCCTAATTTTGTGTCACTAAAATCTATTGACAAGAATGACAAAGGAAACAACGTATAAAGAAGGAAAAAGATTGCCTGTAATGGAACATTTTCTGTCCATTCAGGGAGAGGGCAGGCATACGGGAGTTGCTTCATACTTCATTAGAATTGGCGGTTGTGATGTGGGTTGTCATTGGTGTGATGTGAAAGAGAGTTGGAATCCGAACCTGCATCCTCTAACCGATGTGGACCATGTTTTGGAGAAAATTCCAAGCCACATTAAAACCATTGTGATTACAGGAGGAGAACCTTTATTGTATGATTTGAATTATTTGACGGAATCTCTGCATAGAATGGGAAAAACAATTCATTTGGAAACTTCGGGAACAGCGAATCTAACAGGTCGATTTGATTGGATTTGTCTTTCTTCCAAGAAACATGAAAATCCTCTTGAAACAATTTATACAAGAGCAGACGAACTGAAAATAATAGTTTTTAACCATACGGATTTTGATTTTGCCGAAAAAGAATCTTTGAAAGTAAGCCCGGATTGTGAGTTGTTTCTGCAGCCTGAGTGGAGCCAAAGAGAAACAATTATACCGCAGATTATATCGTATGTAGAAAAAAACCCGAAGTGGAAAATTTCTTTGCAAACACACAAGTATTTACACATTCCGTAAATTTTATAAAATCGATACGAAAATCTCGTTACAAACCAACAATATGAAATGAATTAGGCATAATTATTGATATTATTGAATAGTTTTGAATTGTAAAAATAATTATCGTCAAATTAAAATAATTCATATATTAGCGGAGTAAAAAATTATGTAAGTATGGAACCGAAAAAATCACCGAAAGCAGATTTAAATAATTATAGTTCTACGTTTATCTTATTTGGATTGGTAGCTATGTTGTTTCTTTCTTGGCGAGTCATTGAATTGAAAACCTATGAGGATAAAATAGACATTGGCGAGCTGAATCTATCAGGAGATGATGAAGACGAAACTTTGGAAGTAAAAATAGAAGATATTAAGCTTCCGCCACCGCCTGTTCAAGCAGCTCCTCCAGAGGAAATTGAAGTTGTGAAGGATGAGGAAGATGTGAAGGAGGATATTGTTCAATCTTCAGAAACGGATGATAAAGAAGAAATCAAGGATGTTGAAGATATCAATGTGGACGATGAGCCTGAAGAAACCGATGTAGAGGTTCCATTCCAATTCATCCAAAATCCGCCAATCTATCCGGGCTGTGAAAGCAAGAAAGGAAAGGCGCTTAAAGATTGTATGAATGCCAAAATCAATAAATTTGTCGGCAGAAAATTCAATACGGGAATAGCCAGTGATTTGGGATTATCCGGAGAGAAAGTGAAAATTCTAACAGTTTTTACCATAGGGAAAGACGGAAGGATTATAAATATCAGAGCACGTTCAAAATATAAAGAATTGCAGAAAGAAGCCAAGCGTGTTATTGGAATGTTGCCGAGAATGAAACCCGGAAAACAGAGAAATATGCCGGTGAAGGTCACTTTCACTTTACCTATTATTTTCAAAGTAGAAGAATAAAATTAAAAAAAATATCAATAAGCCGAGTAATCTAAAAATTACTCGGCTTTCTTGTGTAAAAACATAGACATGGATATCAAAAAATATTTAGACAGCACTTATTTGAAAAAACCGGAACAAGCCGGAATTTCAGAAGACAAAACAACTGAAAAGGTCAAAGAAATTATAAGAGAAGCCATTGATGAAGGATTTTATTTGGTAATGATTAGACCGAATTATGTCAAAATGGCGCGAGAAATGATTGATGCAGCACATGCTGATGTGAAAGTGGGAACGGTCATTGGTTTTCACGAAGGCACTTTGCCTTATACTTTGAAATTGGCCGAAGCGCAACAAGCCGTTAACGATGGAGTAGATGAATTGGACTATGTGGTCAATTATGAATTATATAAGAAAGGAGAACACAATTTGGTTAAAAAAGAAGTTTTTGAAGGAAGTTTACTAGCCGTGAAGAATGGAAAAATTGCCAAATGGATTATTGAAGTGGCAGCTTTAACTCCGGATGAAATTGCCGGGCTCACCCAACTTATTCGAGATATTGTGATTCAGACCATTGGGATTAATGAGGCCAAAAAAGTATTTGTCAAATCATCAACGGGCTTTTATAAAACAGAAGAAGGCAAACCCAATGGTGCAACACCGGAAAGTATCAAGATTATGGTGAAAAATGCATCTCCTTTGCCTGTCAAAGCTGCCGGAGGCGTGAGAAATTATCAAGAAGCTGTTGACATGATTGATTTGGGTGTGACAAGAATTGGCACTTCCTCTGCAAAAGCCATTGCCGATGGAAAGCAAGCGGAAGGAGACTATTGATTTTTTTATAAACCTTAAGAACACCAAGCAGGTTATGCAAAAATTTAAACTGATTTTTATCGTATTTATTGGTTTTTCCATCGAGATGATGGGGCAAATGACTGATTTAAGCACGCCCAGATCAGCAATATATACCCATTTTGAAAATCTAAAAAGAAACAATTATCATCCTGAAATTTCCGCCCGTACAATCTATGGAATATCCGGAGAGCAAGCACAAAAAAAAGCAATCAGACTTAAGCAAATTTTTGAAGGAAAAGGATTGCTAATCGATTTTACGGGAATTCCCAATGATGCAAATTTTATAGACTCACTGAATTATCCGATTCCAAAATATGCCTACAAACCATTTCCGTATAGATTGCCTGAAGTCTATTTGGAAAAGTATGGAGATAAATGGTATTATTCCAAAGAAACAATTCAAAAAATAGATTATTTATACGAGTCTATTTATCCTTTTGGCGCTGATTTAATCGATAAATATGTGCCATCTTATTTCAAAGCAAGCTATTTGGGATTGATGCTTTGGCAATGGATAGGTTTGGTTTTAATTATTCTGTTGACCTATTTTCTGCATGTTTTTTTCAAAAAACTGCTGTTTTTCATTTTCAAATTGGTTAAGAAAAGATTTATTTCATCCAAAATCAAAAATTTAAATGAACGGCTCAAACAATTTGCGCATCCGTTGTCTTATATCTTTGGAATTTATGTGATGGAAATGATGATTCCATACCTGCTTTTGGAACAAAAGCTGAGCAATTGGACAATGTCTTCATTATATTTTGCAAAAATTGTATTTTGGATTTTTGTATTTCTCAGATTTGTAGATGTGTTTGTGGCACTGTTCAAGCATCGTGCGCAAAAAACCGTGAATACACTAGACGATCAACTGGTTCCTATCATAAAAAATGTGCTCAAAGGAATCATTATCATTATTGGTATTTTTAAGATTTCCATTTATTTAGGGGCAGATCCGAAAGCTTTAATTGCCGGTGCTTCGATTGGTGGTTTAGCCATCGGTTTAGCATCACAAGATACGGTGAGAAATTTAATAGGTACTTTAATGATTTTTGTAGATAAACCTTTTAAAATCGGAGATTGGATTGTGGTGGATAACATTGAAGGAAATGTTGAAGAAGTGGGTTTCAGATCATCAATTATCAGGTCTCCGGATACATCTGTTTATAAAATTCCGAACAGCAAGTTATCAGAAATTGCTATAAACAATAAAGGAAAGAGAATTTATAGAAGATATAAAACGGTTCTGGGCATCAGATATGATACACCTCCTGAGTTGATAGAAGCTTTTGTGGAAGGTGTAAAAAAAATCA
>Ga0256846_1000038_pt1 | contig 54714 bp, 42 predicted proteins | sample TevniametaG_FD_189098 | JGI IMG/M metagenome (GOLD analysis project Ga0256846, IMG submission 189098) | Tube worm associated microbial communities from hydrothermal vent at the East Pacific Rise, Pacific Ocean - Tevnia | ecosystem: Host-associated > Annelida > Integument > Unclassified ...
CTCATCCGCTATCTGATCGAGTGTTAAACGCGAGAAAACACCTTCCGGTCTTGGAAAAGCGGGAAACCCGTTGTCGTTGAGCGTATTAATATCCGTATTACACATGGCGGGTTATTTAAAAATTTCTTTTTTCACACGTAAAATGGCATTCATATGATAGTCAATAATCTGTTGTCGTCCTTCACGGGTCATCAAGATATTTTGGCATTCGTCTTTGTTGTCCATAAAGAAATTTTCGGTCAATATGGCGGGCATTCTCGTTTTGGTCAGCACATAGAAATGTTGTTCTTTGTCCAAGTCGCCATCGCTGAAATCCGTTCTCAATTTTCGGTTTGGAAATATTTTTTTATACTCTTCGCCGAATATGGTGGCAATACGGTCACTTTTTGTGTTTCCGGGTGATGTATATATTTCTGTTCCGTTTCCGCCACCGGCATTGGCATGTATGCTCAGATAAAAAACATTGTACGTGCCGTATGCATTAGCTCTTTTCACTCTTGTGCGCAAAGTCACATCTCGATATTCCGGAGCGATATTCACATAGGATATTTTAAGACCCGTCAATTCTTGTATAATTCCGTTTGTGATGGCACGATTAAACTCGCCTTCAAACAATTGGCTGCCATTGTTCCAAATCGGAGATCGTTTTCCGGGGGTTTGATATTTGCCATTGATCAAACTTCCGTGTCCGTTGTCTAATAGTATAAGCATAATTTTTGGTTTTATTAGGTAGATATTATCATTGATAATTTCTTTTAAACAAGAGGCGAAGCCTCTTGTTTAAAAGAAATAAAAAAGCATATACTATGAGGTTGTTGTATCTTTCCCTTCGAGCTTATCATTTGATGTTTTGAATTTGACATCTTCTATATTTTCAATATCAGTGCAGCAGGGCAGGCTTTCATTTTCCAAGTAAACGGATTTTCCTTGAATGATGGTCAGAGATGTTGGCACAACAGATTGCCATTTGTCTTCTACAACTCCTTCTGTATAATATAACTCGCTGACAATAGACAAATATTTGTCGTCATCGGTGTTGATAACCAAACCTGTTCCGTTCCAAATATCGCCGGTTTCTATAAAATAAGTTACGGCTTTTTCAAAACCTTCTCTAACGGGCACAATTACTCGGGCAAAACTACTTTGCAAAAATTGTTGGAACAAATAGTCTGCTTTGTCTTGACTTTGGAAAAGTTCTTTCCAATTGCATTTTTCGCTCCAATAATAGTCATAAAACATTTTTGCCATCAAATTCCAGTCAAATGCTTGTTCAAAAAATTTGATGCGTTTGCCATAAGCATCAAGCTTATCAATATTTTTCAAACTTGGAATTCCACATCCCGTTTGTTCGCCTTCTTTATAGAAACCGATGTTTTTGAATTTATTTTCAAACGGTGCCATCAGCAGTTCAATGCTCAGTCTTTTCAATTCATTGACAACAGTCATTTCATTGAACCTCGGATTCTGCGTCATTTTCTTTTCTTCTTCATTTTCAATTTCATTCATTTGTGCCTGTTGTGCCAAAGTGTCATTATAGGCTTTTAATTGTTTGTTGTAGGCTTGCATAATGGCACTATAGACATCTTGTTGCCATTGTTCATAAACGCTGTCTTTGAGTGTGCAGGTCAATTTTGTTGTGATGGAATAGAACTCTATGTCATGGGTGCCAATGGCCAAGTTTATAATTCCTGTTGTGGGAATAACCGGAGCGTTGAAATTGATACGTTGTGTATATCTGCCATATACATCTCTTCTTTCATAAACACTGCCTCCTATGTTGATATTGATGTCTGCATGCGGAGAATTGAATGACCAAATCCCGTATTTTCCAACATGTTCTATTCTGTGGCAAAGATAGTCTTCGTCAACAATCAAATCAGTATAAGTGTGATTGAAATAGTCTGTGCTGGCGCCCATGGTTTCCGAATGTGATTTGGCAACAATAAGTTCTTGTTCTTTCGGGCTATCCACCTGAACGCCATAGTGAGCAGCCAGTGAGCTGTAGTTGTTTCTGTTGATGTTTTGTGGCGTATTCACATTGAAGACAGACGGATGATCCGGTTTCACCGGTGTCTGTGAAGAATTGCCGTTTGCCGCTTCTTCTTCGGCATCAATGGCAATAAGTTCATTATAGACTTTAGCCGGTTGTGGAATCATGAATTCATAGACAAGACGTTTGCCATAGTTAATCAGACGGTTGTTATAGACCTTATCAACCCAACGATATACACCGGTTACGTGTTTGCCACCTTTTCTGTTGTCATATCCGTGTTTGTAATTTTCTTCAAATTCTCTGGTTATGGTGCTGGTTCTTTTTGATTTGACTCGCTGAATAACTTTTTCCAAGGCTTTGCTTGTGACTTCTTCTGCATATGACTGGGATACGCTATTTGATTCTGATGAAGAAGTTGAAAATGAAGAATCGGAATGCATATCGGCATGTACGGAAAATCCCCATGCACTGGAGCCGGCATGCACTTCTGCACCTATTCCGAAACTTAGGCTACGGCTTTTTTCTTCTTCCAGAACTTTGGTCACTTCAGAATTCATCTCATGTCTCGAGGTGCTGGTGGTGTCAGACAGGTCTTCTTTTTCAATTTCTTGAGATAGTTCTTCAGACAAAACCGATTTAATCAAGATTCTGCTGCTTTTTTCTTTATATTCTTTTGCCATGATGTTTTCAATATGAGAAACCTCGCCGGGAATATAGCAACAAAGCTCTTGTTCCACACGTCTGAAATCAACAACACCAATGTTGTTGAGTCCTTGATATTTGAAATGTGTTTCGTCTATTTCTTCACCAATAACAAAAGATGTTCCGGTTAAAATGGTATTGCAAACCTTGCCTTTTTTGCTCGTGACCAGTTTGACATCGTTGTCTAGAATAAATTCTCCGAGAAACTCGATAAATGATTCGTCTGTCAATATCACGCCTCCTTTTTTATTTGACGGGTTTGAAAACAGAGCGGTAAGAATATTTAAAGAATAGTTTGTTTTGTTTGTTTCTTTACAACTGTGGCTGTGAATTAACTTATTGATTTTGTCTGTATCATTAATAATATGTTCTTTTCCGTCAACTGTCAGTTTGACGTGAGCTTCTTTGAAATAAGCGCCGGAACGGTCTAGTGTCAAAAGAAAGAAAACGGTGTTTTGATCAATCAGGTCTTGTCCGTGGTGAAAACTCAGAGAAAAATCATATAGACTCGTATTTTTTTCTATAACTGTTCCGTTCAGTGCAATTTTTGTATTGCCTGATTTGACAATTTGTGCAGCCTTTTTCTTCTCGTTATCGATGCTTCCTATAATCCTCGAATGCACAATGCTGTATGTTTGTTTTTGATAATTGTTTTTTTCAATATATTCAAGTGCACGTTTTGACAGTTTATCTTTGGCATAGTCACCAAAGATATTAGAGTACTCAAAATTAAACGGAGGCAATATGTCTTTGGGAATGGCTTGCTTGAATTCTGCAATACTATTGTTTGTTGCTTTGTTTGTCCTGCTTATTTCCGGATGATCTGTCACATATTGTTTGATTTTGGCTACAGTTGCTTTCTTATATTTACTATATTCTGCATTATATTTTGCCAGAGCATCAGCATCATATGTTTTTTTTAGACTTTCAATCTCTTTTAAAATAGAAGTAAGAATTGATATATTTATTCTAGCTAACTCAATTTCGTGTCTTTTGATTTGTTTTCTTTCTTTGCTCAGGTGTTCTACGCTTTTTCCTATTATATCGCCTTTGATAATTTTTAGCTCGGAACTTTTTTGAGCGCCTCCGTCGGTGCCATAAGTTCTCTTAACCGTGAAGGCTGCCGGAATTACTGCGGTGGCGTTAGCCAGCCGCCTGAGATACAGTTTCTTTTTTTCGTCTATTGAAAATTCGTCGACCTTTTTGGGATATTTGATTAAGGATTCAATATTTGAATTTGACATATCCTCGGTTTTGATTTTTTGTAAAAAATTATGTGCAACAATCACTTGCAGGCAAGCCTGTCTGATATGATAATTCTCTTTTTTTACAATGCTGTAAAACACATTATTCCACAGTCTTTGCAGAAAACCGGAACTGATGTTTTTGTTAGTCGGGATACTCATCTCGCTCAATGAGGTGATATTTTGCTTATTCCTCAACAGATGGTTTGAGAAATTCCACAATTCATTGTTGACTTTTTCAAGTGCTTCTTCGACATCGAAAATAGATTTGAAAACTCCGTTGGTTGAGAGTCTTTCAAATTGATCTGCTTTTCCTTTCACGTGAGTTCTAGCAGCATCAATGTCTGATGCAATTCCTTTTAAAAAATAATTGTCTTTGTGATTTGAAAGAAAAATAAAGTTAAGTCCTTTGTCGCTTCTTTCAATGGTTTGCGGTGATCGTAGTGTGGCAAACCTGAATAAATCAATTTTTGGTTTCATAGCGCCTTTTTTTTATTTATTGGTTCATAATTTCAATAACAAAACACTTCCAAAGAGAATTAACTCAGTGAAATCTTATAAGGCGCAATTGTGTTCGAAGCGACAAAAAATTTTGTCACGAATAAACACATGCAATATAACGCAATGATTTGTAATAAAAGTATATAATAATCACTTTTTTTGATATTTCTTAAAGAATTATGGTTTCTTATAAGTAAAATATTGTTGAGTTGTGAAATGGGTGCTTAAGTGTTTTCTAGGGATAGGATAAATTTCCGGCAGTTAAATTTTCATATCGGTTTGTATCAAATAATATGAGTTTTGTGAGATAAGATGACTGCAAAAAGTAGATATGGGAGAAATATTATTTTATGAGTATGGCTTCTCGGAGAATTTTAAAAGATTTGTTTGGATATTACAAAGCTAAAAGCCCCAACTGCCCTGACAAATTGTTATTATCCTGTGGTGAATTTGGAACATGCTGTTGCCTGAGATAATGAACTTTCGTTATCAATCAATTCAGCTTGATTTTCAGAACTTCTGATTTACGAAAACAGTAAACTTATAATTTTCTTTTAACCTCGTAGTTTTTATAAGCTTCAATTGTATCTCCGATTTCAAGATTGTTATAATTTTTAATCATTAGACCACATTCATAGCCTTTGGCAACCTCTTTTACATCATCTTTGAACCGCTTGAGTGAAGCCAGTTCTCCGTCATAGATTACAATGCCTTCTCGGATAAGCCTGATTTTGGAATTGTTAAATATTTTTCCGCTGGTTACCATACAACCGGCAACGGTTCCCACCTTAGAAATTTTAAAGGTTTCTCGCACCTCGACATTTCCTGTGACTTCTTCTTTAATTTCCATAGACAACATGCCTTCCATGGCTTCTTTCACATCATTGATTACATCATAAATGATGGAATAGGTTTTAATTTGAACTTCTTCCTGTTCAGAAAGTCTTCTTGCGGAAACAGATGGTCTGACATTAAATCCGATGATGATAGCATCCGAGGCTGATGCCAATAACACATCCGAGTCGCTGATTTGTCCAACGCCTTTGTGAATGATAACAACACTTACGTTTTCCGTAGATAGTTTTTGCAGTGAATCTGAAAGTGCTTCTACAGATCCATCCACATCTCCTTTGATAATCAGGTTGAGTTCTTTAAAATCACCCAAAGCAATTCTTCGCCCGATTTCATCAAGGGTGATATGTTTTTGAGCTCTGAGTTGTTGCTCTCTGATAAGCTGGTCACGTTTTTGTGCGATTCTTTTGGCTTCTCTCTCGTCTTCATATACCCTGAAAGTATCTCCGGCACTTGGTGCACCATCCAAGCCTAGAATGCTGATAGGTGTAGACGGACCTACTTCTTTAACCTTGTTTTCTCTTTCATCAAACATGGCTTTAATTCTTCCATGATGCTTGCCAACAAGAATATAATTTCCCATTTTCATCGTTCCGTTTTGCACCAAAAGGTTGGCAACATATCCTCTGCCTTTGTCCAGAGATGCTTCAATTACGGTTCCGTTTGCCGGTCTGTTCGGGTTGGCTTTCAGTTCGAGCATTTCTGCTTCCAAAAGAATTTTTTCCAATAGGTCATCGATGTTTTGACCTGTTTTGGCAGAAATTTCTTGAGATTGATATTTTCCTCCCCAGTCTTCAACCAAAAGATTCATATTTGCCAATTGTTGTTTGATATTATCAGGATTGGCATTGGGTTTATCCATTTTGTTGAGTGCAAAAATAATGGGAACGCCTGCTGCTTGCGCATGGCTGATTGCTTCTTTGGTTTGCGGCATAACATCATCATCGGCAGCTATAACAATAACGGCAATATCGGTTACTTGTGTTCCTCTGGCACGCATTGCCGTAAAAGCTTCGTGTCCGGGTGTATCCAGAAATGTCAGTTTCTCGCCGTTTTTCAGGGTTACTTGATAAGCGCCGATATGTTGCGTAATTCCTCCGGCTTCTCCGGCAACAACGTTTGCTTCACGAATATAGTCAAGTAGCGATGTTTTTCCGTGGTCAACGTGTCCCATGATGGTGATAATGGGAGTTCTTTTTAGCAAATCTTCAGGATTGTCCGGAATTTCTTCTTCATCTTCTTCTTCGGCATCTACAAATTTTACATCATAGTCAAATTCATCTGCAACAAGACTAAGCGTTTCGGCATCCAGTCTTTGGTTCATTGTAACCATTAGCCCCAGTCCAAAGCAGGCGGTGATAACTTCTGTTACGGGCACCTCCATCATGCCGGCAATTTCGGCAACGGTGACAAATTCGGTTACTTTTAAAATTTTGCTTTCTTTTTCTTGATCCAACTGATCTTGTTTGGCTTGTTCTTTACGTTTTTGTCTGCCTTCACGTTTTATTTTTGAACGCTTGGATTTTCCGCTTCCTTGAAGTCTTTCAAGTGTTTCTTTGATTTGTTTTTGAATTTCTTCATCTGAGATTTCTGCTTTTGGAACAGGTTTCCTGCGATCTCGTCTTTTATTGTCTCCTCCACCTCGAGTCGGTTTGTTGTCAGAATTATATATTCTTTTTCTTTTTTTCTTCTTATTATTTTCTTTATCAGATTTATCATTCTTTTTTTCTTCTTTCTTCTTGGTTTTTTTTTCGAATTGTTTCAAATCGATTTTCTCTCCCGTGGTTTTAACACCCTTTAATTTCCGATATTTTGTTTCTATTTCCTGCTGCTTGATTTCACTTTCCGGCTTTTCAAGTTTTTGTTTTTCCGGTTTTTCTTTTTTCTGTTCGGAAATTTCTTTTTTATCTGATTCGATTTCTTTTTTGTCCTCGGATATTTTGTTTTCCGGTTTTTTGTCACCGGCAACCACAGGCATTTCTTTTTTGACCGGCGGAGGAGTTTCAACAGGATCTTTTATAGGCTCCGGAGTTGTGTCAATCTTACCAATGACTTTTGGACCTTCAAGTTTGATCTTTCCGGAAATTTCATCTTCTCTTTTCTTTTTATGGAGATCGTCTTCGTGTTCTTTTTCCAGCCTGATTTTTTCTTTTTCTTTTTTTTGTTCCTCACTGATTTCTGCAGATTTCTCTTTGATGTTTTTATCAGATTGAAATTCGTCTAACAAGACACTATAGGCTTGTTCAGAAATTGGTGTGCTGGGTCTGGGTCGATCGATTTCTATACCTTTTTCCTGTAGAAAATCAACGATTGTTTGTGCGCCGATATTCAACTCGCGCATTACCTGTCGTATGGTGATTTTTTTTGCCATCCTGTATAATTCTTACTTAATTTTATGCTTATTCGAATTCTTCTTTTAGAATTCTTCTAACTTCAATAATGGTTTCTTCTTCAAGATCCGTTCTTCTGACTAAATCGTCTATGTCATTTTTTAAAACACTTTTGGCAGTGTCTAAACCGATTTTACTGAATTCTTGAATAATCCAAGCATCGATTTCGTCACTGAATTCTGTCAGTTCAACATCTTCATCGTCTTGTTCTCTTTGGATTTCCAGATTATATCCCGTGATATCGCTTGCCAATCTGATGTTCTGCCCTCTTTTTCCGATTGCTTTGGAAATTTCGTCGGGTTTCATGTAGATATAGGCGGTTTTCTCTTCTTCGTTCAATTCAATTCTTTGAATTTTAACGGGCCCTAAAGCTCTTTGAATAAACAGCTTTGTGTTATCGGTGAAATTGATTACATCAATATTTTCGTTGCGTAATTCTCTCACAATGCCGTGTATTCTGGATCCTCTCACGCCAACGCATGCGCCAACAGGGTCAATTCTGTCGTCATAAGTGTCCACGGCAACCTTTGCTTTTTCTCCGGGAATTCTGGCAATTTTTTTGATTGTAATCAGTCCGTCAAAGACTTCAGGAATTTCTTGTTCGAAAAGTTTTTCTAAGAACTTGTTGGAGACTCTTGAAAGTATAACAACCGGTTTATTTCCTCTCATATCAACTTTTTCGATAATGCCTCTGGCATTGTCTCCTTTTCTGAATTTTTCTCCCGGAATTTGTCTGTCTCGAGGCATCACAATTTCATTTCCGTCATCATCGATTAAATAGACCGATCCGGTTCTTACGTGATGTACTTCAGCAGTGTATAATTCATCAATTCTGTCATTGAAAAATTTGTGCAAATTGAGGTAATCATGTTCCATTAATTTGTTTTCCAAGTTCTGTTTCAATGCCGTAATAGCTCTACGCCCGAGATTAACCAACTGAAAAGCCTCGTCAACTTCATCGTCAATTTCAAAACTTTCATCTATTTTTTTTGCATCGGAAAGTCTGATCTGTTGGTATTCATTATAGGGTTCATAATCGTCAGTAACAACAGTCCTGTAAATCCAGATATCCAAATCACCTCGATCCGGGTTGATAATAATATCAAAATTATCTTCATCGGGCTCGCTGTCGTCTTTTTTCTTTTTCACGATTCCGTTTCTTTTTCTCAATGCGTGTGCAATGACATCTTTAAGAATAGCTAAGATTGTTGCTTTGTCAATGTTTTTTTCATCTTTAAATTCCAAAAAGGCTTCGACCAATTCTTTATTATTCATATCAATTTTTTTTAAAATTTTAATACAACTTTTGCTTCAATAATTTCATCAAAAGCTATTTCTTTTCTATTGATTACAGTTTGTTTCCCCTTGCCAATTTTTTTTGGTTCTCGGGTTTTATACGTCAGGATGATTTGTTGCTCATCCATTTCAACAAGGTTTCCTTCAAAAGTTTTTTCTTGTGTTTTTACTTTGATTTGTTTGTTTAGATTTTTATGAAATTGTCTTTTGAGCTTAAAAGGCTTTGTGATGTCAACAGAAGTTACTTCCAAAGAAAAATCATGTTCGTCTCGATCCAAATTATGTTCAATTTTTCTGCTGATATCAACAATAGCATCAATATTTACACCGTTATCCCCGTCAATAATCACTTTGATTTCATTATTGTCAGAAATAGATGTCTCTATCAAGAACAAATCCTGATGTTCATTCAATGCAGCCTCGATAAGTTGATGTACTTGTTCTTTAAAATTCATAATCTTTTTGTATAAAAATAGGGGACAACCGTCCCCATTTCAACTCTGCTCCATAAAAATCAGTGCAAAGATACAATAAATTTTGCAAAAAAAAATATTTTGTTTTTTTGTTTTTTTGAGTTAATTTTAGGGAATTATAAAAACAATGATTATGAAAAAAATTTTAGTGCCCGTAGATTTTTCCGAAAAGTCGGAAGATGCGTTAAGAATTGCAGCTAAAATTTGTAAAAGAAATGGAGCTGAGATTCATGTTATCCACTTGATTGATTTGCCTTCAAATGAAATTGATTTGGTGGGAGGTCCCGGTCTCGGGCAGGGTCCTTATGCTATTGAGCTGATGGAATATGTGCATGATCGTTTTGATGTTTTTTTAGATAAAGATTTTCTTAATGGAATTACGGTTTATGAACATGTTTTATTCAATAAGCCTTTTGAGGGGATTTCTTCTTTTGCCAATGAATCAAAAGCTGACATGATTGTGATAGGTTCTCACGGAACTTCCGGTCTGGATTCCATTTTTGTAGGGTCTAATACGGAAAAGGTGGTGCGGTCTTCAAAAATACCGGTTTTGGTGGTGAAAGCTTCACCTGATGATTTCAAAGTTGAGAATTTTGTGATTGCCAGTAAGTTTGAGGGGAAATATATGAGAGAATTTGACAAGATTATGAAATTTGCAAGAATTTATAATCCTAAAATTCATTTACTGCGAGTAAATACAATTTCTAATTTTTTGTCAACTAGGGAATTAGAAGAGAATATGAATGCTTTCATGAAAAAGGCAAAATTGGAAGAAGAAGTATCTGTTAATTTCTATGATGATTATACCGTTCAGGAAGGAATTTTCCATTTTGCTGATAAGGTCGATGCTGATTTAATTGGTTTGGCAACAAGAGGAAGACAAGGATTGATGCATTTTTTCTCTGATAGTGTAGCAGAAAGTGTAGTGAATAAGGCAAAAACCAATATTCTGACGATAAAAGTAGGTAAAGACGATTAGATTTTGACCTATGGAGATATCACGGTTTTTTTAAAAAAGGATATATGGATTATTTTAAATAATCTAAGATTTCTTTTGGGACAAATTGATTTACGTTGCCTCCGTTTCTGATAATATCTCTGACAATACCGGAACTGATATAGGATGTTGCCGGACCGGTTAATAGAAAAACAGTCTCTACATTGCCCAGTTTTCTGTTGGTTTGCGCAATGGCTTTTTCAAACTCAAAGTCAGCAGGGTTTCTCAGTCCCCGCAGAATAAAATTCAAATTATTTCTATTGCAATAGTCCACGGTTAATCCTGTGTAAGAAGTAACCTTTATTTTAGGTTCGTTTTTATAGACATTTCGAATCATTTGCATGCGTTTTTCTATATCAAACATATATCGCTTGTCGATATTGATTCCTATTGCTATGGTTAATTCGTCAAAAAGAGGCAAAGCTCTGTTGATGATGTCTATGTGTCCTAATGTCAGCGGGTCAAAAGACCCCGGAAAAACAGCTTTATTCATTTTTGTGTTTTTTTAGTGCCATTTCTATGGCGTTATCAAATAGTTCAGACAGGCTCAATCCGGCAGCCAAGGCTTGTTGAGGAAAAATAGAGGCTTCTGTTAGTCCCGGAATCATGTTTATTTCTATGAAATAGGGCGTGTCTTCAACTATGATGTATTCGGCACGAGAAATTCCGTCAAGATCCAATATTTCATAAACGCGTTGAGCCGTATTTTCCGCTTTCTTATAAATTTTTTCAGGAATTTGTGCGGGTGTAATTTCTTGAGATTTTCCCAGATACTTGGCTTCGAAATCAAAAAAATCATTTTCAGATATGATTTCGGTTATGGGTAATACTTTCACTTTTCCTTTATATTTTATTACACCAATCGACAATTCGCGTCCATCCAAAAATTCCTCAATAATAATTTCTTTGTCTTCTTTGAAAGCTTTTTGAACGGCTCCCGCCAATTCTTCTTTTTTATAGACTTTGGATATGCCATAACTCGATCCTGCCCTGTTGGGTTTTACGAAACACGGCAGTCCGATTTTCTGAATGATTCTTTCCGTATTGATTTTATCGTTTAAATGTAAAAAGACAGAAGCTCCGGTTGGCACATCATAACTGCGCAATACGGCAATGGTGTTTTTTTTATTGAAAGTTAAAGCCATTTTATCAAATGCTGCAGAAGTATGCGGAATGCCCAACATTTCAAAATAGGGCAAAATGGCACCGTCTTCTCCGGGTGTGCCGTGAATGGCATTGAAAATAACATCAAAAGTTATTTTGTGATTGTTGACAGACACAGAGAAATCATTTTTGTCAATTGAAAAAGAATTTTTGTTTTTATCGATATAAACCCAATTATTTTTTCTTATTTCTATGGGAAAAATCTCATATTTATTTTTTGGAAGATGTTTGATAACAGTCTGTGCGCTTTTTACAGAAATATCAAATTCTGATGAAAAACCTCCCATGATTACGGCTACTTTCTTTTTCATATTCTTGATTTGGTTTTAGTTACTCCTCTTGATAATTTGATTGATTTCTTTTCGTTCAATGAAATAAATCAAACTCAAAAATAAACCTAAAATTAAAATTTTTATCGGATAATTATGATAATAATATTTAAAGATAAGCATTCCTAATGCTGATGAGAGCACGAGATAGGCAATAATTTTGCCGGTCTGATAAGGAACATTGTAGTATTTTTTGCTTAGTGCATATGACAAAACAGTCATGCTTCCATAGGCGGCTAAAGTTGCCCAAGCTGATGCCATATATCCGATTTTGGGAATCAGTACTAAGTTAAAAATAATGGTTATGATTGCTCCAAAAACAGACAGATACATGGCAAAACGAGTTCTATCGGTGAGTTTGTACCAAACAGACAGATTGTGGTAAATGCCAAATAACAAATAGGCTGTAAGAATGATTGGCACAATGCCCAAAGCTTGCAAGTAGATATCGTTTCCAATCAATATTTTTGCAATAATATCCAAAAAAACAACAATGCCGACCAGAAAGATACTTCCTAAAATGGTGAACCAAAGCATTATTTTTGCATACTGTTCTTTGGCGTTTTTTTCTTTGCTTTGGCTGAAGAAAAAAGGTTCTGCACCTAGTCGGAAAGCAGTAACGAACAGAGACATAAACACTCCGATTTTATAAGTTGCGGCATAGATTCCCATGGTGTTTTGGTCCAGCATTCTTTCCAGCAGGAGTTTGTCTATGTTTTCGTTGGTTGCGTATGCCAATCCGGCAATCATAATGGGCAAACCGTAGCCTAGCATTTTTTTGAGAATTCTTTTGTCAACAGATAATTTAAAATTTTTCAGAATGGGGATAAACAAAAGAAACGTAAGTGCACTGGCAATCAGGTTTGCAATAAAGATATAAATCACTTTTGGAGGTTTACTATACGCATTAATCAATTCATCATTGACGAAAATGTTTTTCCGGATGAGATAAGGAATCAAAAGCAGAAAAACAAGATTAAGGAGTGCATATATGCTAATATTGAAGATTCTAAAAAATGCAAATTTCACAGGACGATTCATCACGCGCAAATAAGCATAAGGAACAACAACCAGTGTGTCGAGAATCAGAATGCCAATCAGAATGATATAGAATGATTTTCTGATTTGCAGAAAATCGGAAATTGGATTAGCAAACAATAAAAAAACACTTAGAAATAATGCGCTGCTTATCAAGATTGAAGTGAAAGCGGTTTGCACAACTTTTGAATCATGTTTGAGTTTTGTGAAAAATCTAAAAAAAGCCGTTTCTATTCCGTAGGTCAATAATACGTTGAAATATACGGCATAGACATAGAATTTGGTATTCTCAGAATAGGCGTTTGGCAACAAAATGCCTGTATGCAATTTGACAAGTAACACATTCACAATCTTAGGAAGAATTGCGGCAATGCCGTAAATTGCGGTGTCTTTAGCAAATTTTTTCAGTAAACTCACGTTGTTATTTTGTCGGCATAAATTTATTAAAAAAGATTGAATACTAAATTTTTATTTACTTTAGCCGAAAATATCATTTTTAAAAGCTTATGAAAAAGAATGGAATATTCCTTTGGATTGTTGTTTTGTTGGTTGCACTGCTTTCTCAACAAACTTTTGCGCAGAAAACCAAGAGTTCGAGAAAGTTTCAATTTTACGGAGGCATTGGTTTTTGGCTTTCAAATGATGGTTATCAAATCAGTTTGCAGCCGGGCGTAATCTATAATTTGAGCAAGAAATATAAAATTGGCGGCGGTTTACATTATGAATATCTTAAAGATAGAAATGTTTTGGGGGCGAGCAGGAGCGTTAAAATGTTTGGAGCCAATATTATTAATTTGTTCTATCCGATAGAAAATTTGGAACTGTCTGCAGACTATGAGCAACTCTATGTGATTCAAAATTATAGTTCTAACAGCAGAAAATACAGAATTCCGGCCTTGTATGCCGGTGTTGGCTATCGTTCCGGAAATTTTGCTGCGGGTTTGAAATATGATTTTTTGCATGAAGATGGAAAAAGTGTCTATGAGAATGCATTGATTCCATATATCAGGTTTTATTTCTAAGCATGCAAAAGTTTTTGTTCATATCTGTTGGTTTATTCTTGGGGTTACAAGTTTCAGCACAATCTTATCGTTTGCTTTCAGGAGATAGAGAAGTGGATAGTTTGCAACAAAAAACCATTTATTTTTCTTTTGATGATCTTAGTTTTTTCAAGGATAATGAATATTTTAATTTGATTGCAGACGGATATACACTTTTGGGGAACAAGCTTGAGATAAATATTAAATATAAACCTCAAGATGCTTATTGTATCAAACTTGGAGTGACCGCCGTAAAATATCATGGCATGAGCAGTTTTCACAGAATATCTCCCGATATTTCGCTTGAGATTTATAATGGAAATCATACTTTTATTTTTGGAGATTTGCGTTCGGATGATAATCACAGATTTTTCAATCAATTCTATGCTTTTGAGCGCTTGCTCAATGAAAGAAATCAAGAAACCGGTCTGGAACATCGATATATCAATGAAAATTGGTTTGTAGATACTTGGTTGGACTGGGAAAAGTTTATTTTTAAATCTGATGATAGAAGAGAAAGGTTGAATTTTGGCAATTCCACTAATTTTTCTTTGAAATTAACCGATGCGATTTATTTAAAATTTCCGTTTCAGCTTTTTTTGCAACATCGAGGCGGACAAATCAATCTCAGAAGTCATTCTCTAGATGGCTTGAACACATCGATGGTTATTTTGAATGCAGGTTTTGGGAGCAAGATGTTTTATGTGTTCAATAAACATCATAAGATGTATGTATCTTATGCCCGCCTGCTCAGTGCAATTAATACTGAAAACACCGAAGAACTAATTTTTAAAAAGGGGAGTGCAAACTTGTTTTCATTGGGCTGTGTTTTTGATCATTGGAATATGGATGTGTCTTATTGGCACGGAAGAAAATTTATTTCTCCGAAAGGAGATGATATGTTTCAGAGTGTGAGTAGGCGTGTAGATAGATATTTCTTTGATGATGGAACGCAGGGAGATGTATATAGCTCACATGCAGAACCCGACAGGACACTGATTTTCGGCTCGGTTTCTTATCAAAACAAGTTGTTTAAAGGTTTGAGTATTGGAGGAGAATTGGATGTTTATTATCAAGATTATCGTTCTGAAATCAATCATTTTTTACACGAAGTGGTGGTGAGCAATCAAATAGACTACAGCATCGGGATATTTCTAAAATATAGATTCAATACACCGCTTTATAGAATAAAATCTTAGGATTTACAGCTCGTGTTCTTCCAAAAATTTCTTTATTGCGACAGGCATTTCTTTCTGATTTTCAATATAGCTCATGTGTCCTTCGCTGATTTCAATATATGCAACATTTTCACATTGTGTTGATGCCGCTCTGATTTTTTCCAATTCAATTAAAGGATCTTTGATTCCGATGATCCAAAGTTTTGGAAAATCGTTACCCTTGCAAAAAAGTTCACTATGATCTTCCCGAAGTTTCATGCCTCTGATGGCGGCAGTGATATTTTGTGCTTGCATTTTTGTTGCATCTTCGAGTAGTTTTTTAATTTTTTCTTTATATCTGGATCGGTTATCCGGAGCAAAAAAACTGGGGATTGCCGCTTTTACATAGGCAATATGGTTGTTTCTAACGGATTTTATGGCTCTTTCTCTGGCTTGCCTTTTTTCGTCGTCGTCTGAAAACGGATGAGAATTCAGCAATCCTAAGGCAGTAATTTTTTCAGGAAAAAGTTTGGCAAAAGCCAAACTGATATATCCTCCCATGCTGTGCCCGATAATTGTAGCTTTCAGCACTTGTTCTTTTTCCAGAAAATTATTGATTACTTTGGCTTGTTGCTCCATTGTGTGTATGTCGCAAAGCCCGTCGCTTTCTCCATGTCCCAGTAAATCAATGGTATATACCGTGTGGTTTGTTGCAATGGCATCTGTAACAACTTTCCACATTTTTTTGTTTTCCAGAAATCCGTGTATTAGAACAACAGGTTTTCCTTTGCCGATTTTTTGATAACTGATTTGAGTGGTCTGGTAGGTATATTTCATGGCTGTGGTTGGATTAGTTTTCTTTGCTCAAAACTTGAAGCATAACTTTCTGAATTTGTTTTTGGTTGGCTTTGTTAATTTTGATATGAAAATGATCAATATCGAATTCCTCTCCTTCCTCCGGAATTTCACCTATTTTAGATAGAATATAGCCTCCTAAAGTCTCATAACTATCGTCTTCAGGGATATTGAAATTATAGTTTTTGTTTAAATCATAGATTTCAAACCTACTGGAGAAGATATAAGTATTTTGATCAATTTGCTTTTCAAAAAGTTCATTTTTATCGTGTTCATCTTCAATTTCTCCGAATATTTCTTCAATAATATCTTCCAACGTGATAATTCCTGATGTGCCGCCATATTCGTCCAAAATAATGGCAATACTCTTCTTTTTCTTGGTCATTTCTTTCATTAGATCATGAATTGACACAGTCTCGGGGGCAAATTCCACAGGTCTGATGATTCGTTTGATATTTTTTGGGTTTTTAAATAAATCAAATGAATGAACATAACCGATTATATTGTCGATATTTTCGTCATAAATGATAATTTTTGATAGTCCGGTTTCAATAAATTTGGTTTTAAGCTCCTCAATGTTTGTGTCATCTTCCAAGGCAATGATTTCTGTGCGGGGCACCATTACTTCTCTGGCTCTGACATCGGCAAAGTCCAGAGCATTATGTAAAATTTCCAATTCAGAATCTGTTTCTTCTTCTGTTTTTTCTGCTTCTTGGATTTGTTGTCCGATGAATTTGCTCAATTCTGTTTTAGTTAGAAATTGTTGTACATCATCATTTGACGTTTTAAAAATGGATTTCAAAATAAAGTTTGATATTTTCATCGTAATCCATGAGATTGGCCAAAAAATAATGAAAATGATATATGCCGGCAAAGCAAACAGTCGTAGGAGTTTATTTGAATATAACTGAAATATCACTTTTGGAAGAAATTCTGCCGTGAACAAAATGACCAAGGTAGAGATTAGTGTTTTGATAAAGAGCTCACCAAGCCCGTTTATGTTTGGAAAATATCTGCCGAGATAAGACGAAATCAGCGATCCCATAAAAAAACCGTAGATAACCAAAGCAACATTATTGCCCACTAACATTGTTGTGATAAAATTAGATGGTTTGTCTGTTAGTTTTCGGAGTATTTTTGCCAGATTTCCATCTTCGTTTTTATCGAGTTCCAGTTTGACTTTGTTTGCACTGACAAATGCGATTTCCATTCCTGAAAAAAAGGCTGACAGTAACAAAAAAATAATGATAATAAGTATTTCGGATTCCATTTATAAATCGAGCTATTAGTGCAAAGATATGATTTTATGTGACAACATCATTTATTCGTATATCTAAGATTTGTTGAAAGTGTTTCATGAGCCATTCGGATCTGATCAATTAAAATTCATAGACTAAGAGATGCTTATTGGCATCATAGACCAATAAATATCGGTTGCCTTTTCCATCTGTTCTAAAGTCTAAAGCGCGTTGTCCCATGACAGGAAATTTGTTTATGATTTTTGCTTTGGTGTCAAATAAATAAATTTTTTCGTTTTCTGAATTTGACAACACGACATAGATTTGTTTTCCGGTTTTTACCACTTTGGGTTTGCTGTAAGTTCCTAGATCAATATTTTTTATTTGATTGTTAATCAGAAGTTTGCCGTCTCCAAGTGCGGCTAATGTGTGGTGTTTTATCTCGGAAAAAATCTGCCCTCCCAAATTCAATTTATCCGATTTCACATTTCCTTTCAGGTCTATGGAAACAAGATTCCCTGCATTGTCAATATTGACAAATTTTTTATGATATATTCCCCAGTGGTTTTTGGAGACATTAAATTTATGCTCAACATCAATTCTGGTTTTTCCTTTTCGGTCTAAAAGATAGAATTTTCCTTTTTTGCCTTGAACACCGATAAAGTCTTTTCCTGAAACTTTATAGTGTTGAGGTGTTTGGATAATGGTTTCTTTGATTTTAGCTTTGAAATCTTTGACTTCTTTGGCGTTGGCATCATACAGATGCAGATGTCTTTCTTGAACAATGGCAAAACGATATTTTCGATTGTGATCATAGTCAAAAACATTCAGTCCGCGCGTAATTTCATTGTTGAAATGTTTTGGAAAAGGTTCCACATTTCTTCCCAGTCTATCTATAACATACAGATAATGCGGTGTGGTAAATGCCAACTGGAGTTTGTGATTTTTTAAAAGGTCAACTTGATAAATTTTTCCAATAATCTTATCGTCTAATTTGGTTTTCCAAAGTTGTTTGCCGGTCAAATTGATTAAAATGAGTTCATGATTTTCATTTTGATAGATGATTTCAAATTTTTGAGTATTGTGATTGAGTACGAATTGCGGTTTTGTAATAGGCGTATCTTTGATCTTATAAGAAAGGAATTGTTCGATGGAAATATCATTTTTTTTAGAAACTTTTTGTTCCAACAACAGATTGGCAAAAATATTTTTTTGATCAATTTGATAGGTTCGAGCTTTGATATATTCTTTTTTCCCGATTTTGAAATGTTTGTCAATCAATAATAAATTATAATTATCTGGCATCTGATTTTTAAGACGTTGATAAATTTGATTGTTTTTCAGAGCTGCTTTATTTTGAAAATCGTTGATAATTTTTTGAAGATATGCTTCCGTCTCGGAGAAAATCACATAGTTGTCAGATGTAAAAAAATATTTTGTTTTAATTTTTGGAAAAATGACATCAAAACTGTTGTTGATTAAGTTTTCATTTTTGAGTTTTTGGATATCTATTTTTCCATAATTTCCAATTTTGGAAAATTTGATTTGATCCAAAAAACCTTCGGCATCTTCAAAGAACAATATGCAAGCCTTATTGGAATTTTCCGTGAAATAGTTTATAGCATTTAGTCCGGAAAAGTGGCGTGGAAGATTATGCTCTCTCAAGTTTTCTTTTGATTTGGCAAACTCGTTCAGATTTTGATAGAATCCGGCAAAGTCGTCAAATGATAGGCTGATGCTTTGTGAAACGGATCCGGGGACAAACTTCAAACAATCATTTTCAACAGATTCAAGGTTTTGAAAAACGTTCAGAAAATATTTCATGCTTTCATCGGTCAGACTTACACCGGTATAGATTTCTTTTTGATATTCCGGCACGTCATAAAACTCCCATCTGGCGAGGTCTTTGGCTTTGGGTTGCAACAAATTTTTATACAGAATATCTTTTGAATCAACTCTATTCGGATTGACAAAAATGTTGAGAGCAGCGGTGTTGTCAATCGTTCCTACACCTCTTTTGAAAATAGCGGAGATTTGCCTGTCCGGATTAGTCTGTTGTCGAATAACATTTTCAATAAACATCTGATTGTCAGACACTAACAATATGTTATCAAAACTTGTGGCATAATATTCTTTTCCGTTGAAATTTTCGCTATAGACATTTTGTTGTTCGTAAACGCTTGTTTTTCCATTAAACAAACTATCGGTTTGTTTGATGTTATTGCCAACGGCAACGAAGCCCTTGACTTTGTCGTCTATATGAACGGCATTAATCAAGAAAGGAGGTGTGAAATGTAGTTTCTTGATAAATTTTCGGTCTTTTGTGCCTAATATTTGATTCAGAAGTTCCGGTTTCCTTGAATTAAGAACTTCATTTTTGTTGATTTGAAAAACATAAGATGTTTCCGTGGGAATAAAATTGTAGAGTTGTATTTTCGGTTTATGCGTTTCCGGCTTACAAGACCAAAGCAGGAGTCCGAGAAAAAGAATGTATAATAAATTTTTTTTCATGTGTTAGGTTTTGGGCCTGAATTTTTCTCAAAAATAATAAATTATCCGGCAAATCAGATGCTTTATTTTCTGAATAGCCATTTTTCCGGATTCAACTTAGTCATATTCTTATAAACCCTAAATTTTAATTCTGTTTTATGAGTGATATTGTCGGTTGCCACCATTCCGATTTTTTGTTTTGTTTTGACGGTTTCTCCGGGTTTGACATAAACCTTTTTCAGGTTTCCGTAGATGGTGAGATAGTCTCCGTGTTTGATATAAACCGTGCTGTTTCCGCCGGGGATTACTTGGATTTGTAATATTTTTCCTTTAAACACGGCACGAACACTTGATTTTGGTTCTGTTGATAAATAAATACCGGAATTGTTGACTTTTACATTCTTAAAAATTTCATGCCTTTGCACGCCAAACTTTCTGGAGATATAAGCTTTTTTAACGGGCCAAGGCAACATGCCTCGGTTGGATGAAAATGCACTTGCCAGTTTTTTTCCCTCGGGAGTAAGGAAAAATTTACTGGTTTTTCTTGAAGATTTTCTAACTCTTTTGTTTGATTTGGCAATTGCTTTTCGAATCAATTCTTCAATCATTTTGTCAATCTTGGCTTGTTCTCTTTGTTTTGCACGAATCTTTGAAACATAAAAAGCTTCTTTTCTTTTGATGCTATTGACAATTTTTTGTTGCTTAATCTTTTCTTTTTTGATAATATTTTGCTCGGCTTGATAGTCTTGATAAAATTTATCTTTTTCCTTTTTGTCAGTGACTAAATCTGTTTTGAGTTGTTCTAATTTTTCTTTTTTAAGCTGGATTTCCTCTCCTTGTTTTTTTCTGAAAAGTGAATATTGCTTGAGATACTGCATGCGTTTGAAAGCTTGATAAAATCCATCAGAAGAAAATAAAAAATAGAGTTTATTGACTCTGGAGCGGCTGTTATAGCTCTGCCGAATCATATGCGCATAGTCTTTTTTCAGCGTGATTAATTCTGAAGTTAAACTTCCAATTTCTTGATTATTTTTTTTGATTTGACGTGTGATTCCGTTTATTTCTCTTCGGAGGTTTCTAATCAACTCTTGACGAATTTCTATCTTCCGATTAAATTTGTTCAATTCAATAAGTGCGTTGCTTTCGGTTTTTTTTGTCCTTGAAAGATCTGTATTGATTTGTTCAATTTCTCGTTGGAGTTTTAGTCTTCGTTGCTCCAATTTTTTTCGAGAATTTTGTCCAAAGCCGATAGACACAAAAAGGAAAAAGACAATAGATAAAAATTTTATATTTTTTACTGACATATGCAAAGCTTCGGTTTACAAAAATAAACATTTCAATTGAATAACGTTTTTTTTATAAATCTAATTTCAATTGAATGGGAATTAATTTAAAACTTTTTCTGTGTTGCGGGCTTACGCCATGCTGAATGATAGCGGTTCTGTGTTGTTTTGTGGGGTATCCTTTGTTTTGCTTCCATCCGTATTGAGGAAATTCTGCGTCCAATTTTTGCATAAATTCGTCTCGATGTGTTTTGGCGAGAATCGAAGCGGCAGCGATACTTAAAAATTTTGCATCTCCTTTTACAAGGGTTTGAAAAGGAATATTTTTATAAGGTTTGAATTTATTTCCGTCAACAATAATAAATTCGGGTGTTTTTTTCAGTTTGTCCAGAGCTTTATGCATGGCAAGAATAGATGCCTGCAAAATATTGATTTTGTCGATTTCAGCCGGTTCAACAAAAGCTACCGCCCAACTTAATGCATCTGTTTCAATTATTTTTCTCAGTTCATTTCTTTTTTTTTCCGAGAGTTGCTTGCTGTCATTAATGTGTTTGTTGTTGTAGTTTTTTTCAAAAATAACTGCTGCGGCAACAACAGGACCGGCGAGACAACCTCTGCCTGCTTCATCGCAGCCTGCTTCATATTTTACAGAAGGATTATAAAATTTTTTCACTATGCTCTAAAATTGATTTTACGCATTCGCAGACTCTTTGGAGTCACCTCAAGATATTCGTTATCTCTGATATATTCCATTGCTTCTTCAAGAGAGAACAGAATTTTCGGGGCAATCTTCATGCTTTCATCCGTGCCGGAAGCTCTCATGTTGCTCAATTTTTTTCCTTTTGTGAGATTGGCAGTGATTTCTTTTTCTCTGGTATGTTCGCCAATAACTTGTCCGATATAGATTTCGTCTCCGGGTTCTACAAAAAATCTTCCTCGATCTTGCAACCTGTCCAAAGAATAAGCAGAAACCCGACCGGCATCCATGGAAACGATAGCGCCTTTATTTTTTTCGGGGATATCTCCTTTGTGAATACCATATTCCCTGAATCTGTGGTTCATTACGGCATTTCCGGCAGTTGCCGTCAGAATATTGTTTCTCAATCCGATGAGACCGCGAGAAGTAATATCAAATTCCAAATGCATCACGTCTCCTTTGGGTTCCATTGCCAATAAATCGCCTTTTTTTCCGGATACCAACTCAATCACTTTTCCGGAGAATTCCTCAGGAACATCAATAACCAAAGACTCATAAGGTTCGTGTTTTTTGCCGTTTATTTCTTTAATCAATACTTGAGGTTTTCCCACTTGAAGTTCATAGCCTTCACGGCGCATGGTTTCAATTAAAATGGATAGATGTAAAATGCCTCGTCCAAAAATATTGAATTTGTCTTCGCTGTCGGTTTGCTCCACACGAAGTGCCAAATTTTTTTCTACCTCTTTGTATAGACGATCACGAAGATGTCTTGATGTGACAAATTTTCCTTCTTTGCCAAAGAAAGGAGAATTGTTGATGGTGAACAGCATACTCATCGTAGGTTCGTCAATAGCAATACGCTCCAGAGCTTCCGGATGTTCCGTGTCGGCAATGGTATCGCCGATTTCAAATTCATCCAAGCCGACAATGGCGCAAATATCTCCACTTTGCACTTGTTCTACTTTTTCTTTTCCCAAGCCTGTAAAAACATATAACTCTTTGACTCTTGATTTTTTTTGCTCATGTTTTCTGCTGAGTAATAAAATGTCTTCTCCTTGTTTAATTACGCCTCTAAATACACGCCCAATAGCAATTTTTCCGACAAAACTGGAAAAATCTAAAGATGTAATCTGCATTTGCAAAGGTCCTTCAAAATGTGGTGCTTTAGGAATATATTTTACAATAGCATCTAATAAAGGTTTGACGGTTCCGGTGGGGGTTGTCCAGCCTTCTTCACTCATCCAACCTTGTTTGGCAGAGCCATATATAGTGGAAAAATCCAACTGGTCTTCGGTGGCACCAAGGTTATACATCAAATCAAAAATTTGTTCTTGAACCTCGTCAGGCTTACAGTTTTCTTTATCAACTTTGTTGATGACCACGATAGGTTTCAAGCCGAGCTTAATGGCTTTTTCCAATACAAATCTTGTCTGGGGCATGGCTCCTTCAAAGGCATCTACTAACAGCAAAACGCCATCCGCCATTTTGAGCACCCTCTCCACTTCTCCACCGAAATCAGCATGACCCGGGGTGTCGATAATATTGATTTTCACATCGTTATATTCAACAGAAACATTTTTTGACAGAATGGTGATTCCCCTTTCTCTTTCTAAATCGTTGGAATCTAAAAGCAATTCTTTATGCTCTTTTCTTTCGTCTAAAAGCTTACTTTCTTGAATAATTTTATCAACCAAAGTAGTTTTTCCGTGGTCAACGTGTGCAATAATGGCAATGTTCCTAATAGATTTCATTTTCTAAGATTTTGACTTACGGCAATGGGCAGCAAGCTTTTTTATAATGCCTAAATCGTTTTTCCGAATTTAAGCGCGGCAAAGGTAGTGATAAAAGTTGAAAATAAAGGAAAACATAAAACTCGAATCATTTCGGATATTATTTCTTTTTCTTATTTTTACCGTAAAATAAATTCAAATGCATTTACAAAAGAATGATTTGGTTGCTTTGGTTGCTCCGGCGGGTTCATTGTCAGATGATATTGCAGTTAGAAATGCTCAAAAATTACTTTCTGATTGGGGATTAAAGAGCATGCTTGGAAAGAATGTGCTCAAGCAATCCGGTCATTTTGCAGGAACAGATATAGAACGCTTAAGAGATTTGCAAGATGCGCTGGATAATCAGGACGTGAAAATGATTTGGGCGCTTCGAGGAGGCTATGGGACTAATAGAATTGTTGATGAATTGAACTTTTCCGAATTCAAAAAACATCCCAAATATATAGTGGGTTTTTCAGATATCACGATTTTGCATAGCAAGCTGCATAACTTGGGTTTTCAAAGCATACACGCTCTGATGCCCGTCGGTTTGAAAGATAATATTTCTCAAGACGTGTTGCAGCAAACCAAGAATGCTTTTTTTGGCAGTCCGGTGCAATATGTTTTTTCAAAAAATATAAAAAATAAAAATACAGAAAATATAAAAGGGATTATTGTCGGTGGGAATCTGGCAAATTTATACAGCTTGCTCGGAACAAATTTGGATATTGAAACCAAGGACAAAATTTTGTTGATTGAAGATATAGGAGAGCAATTGTATCAAATTGACCGAATGATAATCAGCATGAAAAAAGCGGGAAAATTAGAAAATCTAAAAGCTCTTTTTGTAGGGAGATTCACAGATATTCCTGATAATAATCCCGAATTTGGAAAAACCTATCAAGAAATTATTCTGGAACACACACAAACTTATGACTATCCGGTGATTTTTGATGTTCCGGTCGGGCATATTGCAGATAATTATCCTGTTATTTTTGGAAAGGAAGTGAGATTGAGCGTCGGTAAAAATTTGAAAATAAGTTTTTGATACCTATTTGGCGTATTCTGTTTTGACCAATTTATATAATTTGTCTGCCGGGCGAATTTTGTCTTTAATTTTGATGGATAGAATATCTCCTTTTCGGGCTTTTGTTCCCGGCTGGTCGTTTACATACATTTCTTTGATTTCATATTCAATCACTCCGGTTGTCGGTCCGGTAATCAACAATTTTTCTCCCACGGAAATATCAAAAGCTTCGATTTTGAATTCGGCAACTTTTGCTTTTGGATAATAATGCTGTCCTTTTCCGATATAAATCTTTTTTTGCGTAGCATGGGAGCCGGGAGTTGTCCATTCTCCGAGTTTTTGCCCCAAGTAGTAGCCACTCCAGAATCCACGATTATAAACCGTAGAAAGTCGGTCAATCCATATATCGATTCTTTCTTTTGTAAAAGATTTGTCATAAAGAGCATCAATGGCTTCTCTATAGGTTTTTACGGTGGTTGCCACATATTCGGGAGCACGCCCTCGCCCCTCAATTTTTAGAACTTTTACGCCGCAGTCTTTGATTTCGTCCAGAAAGTTGAGCACCATCAAGTCTTTCGGAGACATGATATATTCGTTGTCTATTTCGAGTTCGATTCCGGATTCCTTGTCGATTACGAGATAGGGTTTTCTGCAGTTTTGTTTGCAGGCACCTCTGTTGGCGGATGAATTATAAGTGTGCAAACTCATGTGGCATTTTCCGGAGATTGCCATACAAAGTGCACCATGCCCGAAAATTTCAATTTCTATCAATTTGCCCGAAGGACCTTTGATCTGTTGTTTCTCAATTTCAGTGGTGATATGTTTCACTTGGCGCAGGCTTAATTCTCGGCTTAGCACCATAGTGTCGGCGAATTGAGCATAGAATTTCAGTGTTTCTACATTGGTGATATTGATTTGTGTGGAGATATGCACTTCCAGACCGGCCTCACGTGCCATGAACATAACGGCTTGGTCTGCAACAATAACAGCGCTTACGTGTGCATTTTTAGCAGCTTGAATCAATTTTTTTGCCATGAGTAAATCATGATCATAAATAACTGTGTTCAGCGTGAGATAAGAACGCACGCCGTTTGTTTCACATTGTTTGACCACCTCGGGCAAGTCTTCCAAAGTAAAATTAATGCTTGATACGGCACGCATATTCAATTGTTCTACGCCAAAATAAACAGAATCCGCTCCGTTGTTTATGGCTGCCTGTAGGGCTTCAAATCCTCCGGCGGGCGCCATTAACTCTATTTTCTCACTTTTCCGCATAAACATTTTTTGAGAAGGCAAAGGTAGACATTTTTTTTAGTGTGATTTTTATCTTACTTTTATGCGAAATTATTAAAATAAGAAACAAAATGAAAAAATATTTATGGCTGTTGGGAGCCTTGTTCCTGTTTCAAACATCGTGGTCTCAATTCAAGAAAGGAGAAACATTCACGAACAAAGACGGAAGTGATTATAAGTTTACGGTGATTAGACATCTCGAAGATACATCCGTAAAAAATCAAAATAGAACCGGAACTTGTTGGAGCTTTTCCAGTATGTCTTTTTTTGAATCGGAATTGCTCAGGAAAGGAAAAGGAGTATTTGATCTTTCTGAAATGTGGGTAGCGAGAAATGCCTATTTGGGAAAAGCAATGAACTATTTAAGGATGGGAGGACATGCCAATTTTGGTCCCGGAGGAGAATTTCACGATATTCCGTGGGTTGCCAAAAGATATGGTTTGGTTCCCGAGTCGGCATATTCCGGAAGGGCCTATGGTGGAGATGCGCACAATCATGCAGAGTTGCAAGCGGTTTTGAAAGGCATGGTAGATGCTCTTAATAAAAAACCCCAAAACAAGAGGTTGACAAAAGTATGGAAAAAAGCTTATATGAATGTGGTGGACGCTTACTTGGGAGACGTGCCTGAGGATACGGAAAATTTCAAATTCAATTATAAAGGGAAACAATATACACCCAAAACATTTGCCGATTTTTTGGATATCGATATGGATGATTATGTGGAGCTTACATCTTTCACGCATCACCCTTATTATACACGGTTTGCCTTGGAAATTCCCGATAATTGGCAAATGGCAACTGCCTACAATATTCCGTTGGATGAATTTATGAGCGTGGCAGAAAATGCCATTATGAAAGGCTATACTTTTGCTTGGGGCGCTGATGTGTCTGAAAAAGGATTCTCACACAGAAACGCCTTGGCAATCATGCCTGTTGATGAAAAGAGTGTACAGGACAGGAAATCCAAGGATAAGTTTTTTAAGGAGAACGGAAAGAAAATACCAAACGGTTATCTGCAACCCGTGAAGGAAAAGTGGGTGACTCCGGAAGAAAAGCAAGAAGCCTATGAAGATGGGAGAACAACTGATGACCACGGGATGCATATCGTGGGGATTGTCAAAGATCAAACCGGAAAGAAATATTTTGTGGTGAAAAATTCTTGGGGGACAAAATTTAATAAACTGAATGGTTATTTTCTGAGTTCTTTTTCATTTTTTAGATATAAATCTATCGCTATAATGATGCATAAAGATGTTTTATCTAAATCCTTGAGAAAAAAATTGAAAATAGATTAATAAGATTTTGCTACTTTTGCGCATTAAATATCAAAAAATCATAAAAATATAAACAGATGAAAAAAATATTATTGATTATTGCATTTGTAGCAACAACATATTTCACGAATGCACAAACGGCTTATGAGTATAAAATTGTAACTAGTGTCGAATCCATTGTTCCAATGGGAATTGGTCGTTCACGTATTTTAGATTACAACGTTGAGGCAGACTATAAGGCAGCAACCAGTATCAGAAATGAAGAAAATAACTTTAAGAAAAATAAGGTTAAAAGAAAGTCTCTGAAGATAAGCAGTTTTGACGAAACGAAACTCTTAAATTTCTACAGTATGATGGGAATTAATTTTCAGAATATTGCATCAAATGATGCGCTAATTTCCAATAAGCTCACGGAAATGTCTAAAGAAGGCTGGGAACTTTTTAATGTTTTCAGCGGTGTTGAAAGTGACGCCGGAAAAGGCGATGGAAAAGGAATCTATATCACAAGATTTATCTTTAGGAGACCGCTCAAAAAATAAACGTTAATCTCCGAAGCAGCCAGGGCTGCCTCGGAGATTAAAAAATAATGATATTGTGAGATAAAAATCTTACCTTTGTTTTAATAATAATACGGTATCAATGAAAAAAGGACCGCTTTTTTACGCAAAAATTCTACTGTTTGGAGAGTATGGCATCATTAAAAACTCTAAGGGTTTAGCCATTCCTTTCAACCACTATGAAGGAGGACTTCAGCTGGGAGATTTGAACGAGAAACGAGTACAAAAGTCTAATGAAAAAATCAAAGATTTTTTGAATTATCTCAAAAAAGAGCAACAAAAACAGCCTGATTTGTTGCAGTTTGATTTGAAGCGTTTTGATGATGATTTATCCAAAGGTCTTTTTTTTAATTCAACAATCCCTGAAGGCTACGGCGTTGGAAGTTCGGGAGCTTTAGTGGCTTCTGTCTATGAGCGCTATGCAACACATAAAACAACGGTGTTGGAAAATCTGACCAGAGATAAGCTCTTGAAGTTGAAAGAAACTTTTGCGGCAATGGAAAGCTTTTTTCACGGAAAGAGTTCGGGCTTAGATCCTTTGAACAGTTATTTGAGCATTCCAATTTTGATTCAATCTCAAAAAGAAATTGAAGCCACGGGCATTCCGTCACAAAAAGATGGTGCGGGAGCAATTTTCTTGATAGATTCCGGACAGATTGGTGAAACAGGTTCAATGGTGAGTATTTTTATGGAAAAACTCAAAAATGAAGGTTTCAGGAAATCTTTGAAAGGAGAATTTATAAAATATACAGATGCCTGCGTACACGATTTTCTGGAAGGAGATGTAAAATCTCTTTTCGGGAATTTGAAACACCTGTCATCAACGGTATTAAAGAATTTCAAACCGATGATTCCCAATCATATGCTCGATATCTGGAAAAACGGAATAGAGTCCGATGACTATTATCTTAAGCTTTGCGGTTCGGGAGGCGGAGGATATATTTTAGGCTTTGCCGAAGATTTTGAAAAGGTAAAAGAGCAACTCAAAGAATATAAACTCCAAGTGGTTTATAGATTCTAACACAAGGTGAAAAATAATTTGTCAATTCGGAGTATAAGCAAGAAAATAATCAGTCTGTTTTCTCTTATGCGGGTGCAAAATGTGCTACTGATTGTTATTGCCTTTTTAATTGCCGCGAAATATATTTTTGTGCCAAAAACTTCATTCAGGGGGCTACTGTGTGATTTAAATTTCATTTTGCTTATCATGGCAACCGCCATTACGGTTGCTTCCGGATATATCATCAATAACTTTTATGATTTTAAAAAAGATTTAATCAACAGACCTCAAAAAACAATTTTAGAACAAGAAGTAGATCAAAAAAAACGACTTTATCTCTATTTTTTCTTTAATTTTTTAGCAGTTGCTTTGGCGGGAATTATTTCATTTCGTGCCGCTGCCTTCTTCAGTGTATATATATTTTCAATATGGTTTTATTCACATAAGATTAAATCATATACTTTTTTAGCAAATCTGATGGCTGCAGTTTTGAGTATTATGCCGTTTTTTGCCATTTTTCTTTTTTTTAAACAATTCAGTCACTTCATTTTTTGGCATAGTGTGTTTCTGTTTCTGTTGTTGTTTATTAAAGAACTGGTTAAAAACTTCGTTAATCTGAAAGGGGACTTGATAGAAAATAACAGAAGCATTCCTATAGAATATGGAGAGAAAAAAGCAAAAAACCTGATTATATTGGTTAGTTTATTACTGCTTATCCCGATTTATATTCTCATCGGTTTTGAGATTATAGGAAACATGAAATACTATTTTATTTTGTTTCTGTTGATATATTCAGTTGGACTAATTCAATTTTATAACAGCAAAAAAAACTATCATGTATTCTATGCGTTGATAAAATTATTAATGTTTATAGGTGTTTTCAGTGTGATGTTGGTCAATGTGAAATAGCCTATAAAAAACTATTATCTTCAAAAGCGGTTCCCACCACAACAATATCGGCACCTTTTTCAAAGGCAATTTCCATTTGTTTTCTTGTTCTGATTCCTCCTCCGACAATCACCGGAATTTGAAGGTTTTTTGAAATGGCTCGGATGGTTCTTTTCGGAACAGGTTCTTTGGCACCGCTTCCGGCTTCAAGATAAATCAATTTCATTCCTAACATTTCTCCCGCCAAGGCTGTAGCCAAGGCAATTTGCGGTTTGTTTCTCGGAATGGGTTTTGTTTGACTCACATATTCAACAGCTGTGGTATGCCCGTTTTCAATTAAAATATATCCGGTTGAAATCACTTCCAAATTTGTTTGTGCCAAAAAAGGAGCGGCAATCACTTGGTGTCCGATTAAATAATCGGGGTTCCTTCCGGAAATTAGACTTAAAAACAAAATGCCATCGGCATAACCGGATATTTGTTGAGGATCTCCAGGAAATAAAATAATGGGCAAATCCGTATACTTTTTAAATCTTTTAATGATTTTATCAATCTTGTTTTGCTGAACGATACTGCCTCCCAGAAAAATATAGTCTGCTCCCGTATGTATAATTTTTTGTGCAAGATTCCGAATCTCATTTTTTTTGACGTAATCCGGATCTAACAAAATAGCCAAAGATTTTTTGTTTTTCTTTTTGTTTTTCAAGATTTGCCCGTAGATATCCATTTGAATTATTTTGCATACAATAATACGCATTTTCACAAGAATTATAAAATCTGTTTTATGGATATTTGTTTGACATAAAAATTCTATTTTTGCATAAGATGAATTTCGAACAAATTATAGGACAACAATTTCTGAAAAATTATTTTCAAAAAATAATTGCAAAAGACCGTGTGCCGCACACACAACTTTTTGTTGGCAAAGAAGGTTCGGGAACGCTGCCAATGGCTTTGGCTTTTGCGCAAGAACTGCTTTGCGGGCAGCAAGAGAATTGCAAACATAAGGTTCAAAAATTGATTCACCCTGATTTGAATTTCATTTTTCCATCGGTTTCAACCGATAGTGTAAGAAAGCCGAGTAGCGATCTTTTTTCAAAAGAATGGAGAGAATTTTTGATGCAAAATCCTTATGCAAATTTATTTGATTGGATGAAATTTTTGGAGGTGGAAAATAAACAGGGAATGATTCGGGTGCAAGATGCAGAAAATATTATTAAGAAAACGGCAATCAAACCCTATGAAGCCGAATACAAAGTTTTTATCATTTGGATGATTGAAAAAATGAATTTGGAAACTGCCAATAAAATTTTGAAGATTCTGGAAGAACCTCCCGCCGACACTAAATTTATTTTGATTTCAGAAAAAAAAGATTTAATACTGCCCACAATACTATCGCGTTGTCAAATACAATATTTCAATTCATTGACAATATCTGATGTCAAAGATGCGCTCAAAAATCGTTTTGAGCTGAGTGAAGACGAAGCTTTTAAAATAGCTTATCAATCCAATGGAAATTGGAACAAAGCATTGAAATTGAATCCGGAAAGCTTAAGTAAAAACTTGGCAGACAATGAATTTCAGAAGAAATTTATCACTTGGGTTCGTGTGGCATTTTCAGCAAAAAAAGATAAAAAAGCCATTCAAAAACTCATCGGTTGGTCAGAAGAGATGGCAGGAATTGGCAGAGAAGCGCAAAAAAAGTTTTTGTTGTTTGCCATGGAAACTTTTAGGCAAGCCATGCTAATCAATTATCAAACAAAGGATTTGGCTTATCTGGATTTTTCAAAACAAGGATTTGAAATTAAAAAACTAGCGCCTTTTGTGCATGGGAGCAATATCCCCGAGATTTATGAAGAATTGAATGATGCCATTTTTCATATTGAGAGAAACGGCAATCCAAAACTGATTTTTTTAGACCTCTCCATTGCTTTGACAAAAATGATACATAAAGCTGAAAAGCTATGATTTCTCTGATTGACTAAGGATTTGTATCTTTGTGAAATATTGTTGAAATGATTTGTCATGAAAAAGCGAATCGATTCGGGAATTAACGAATGATGGATATTGAAGTTAATCATTTTATAGGCAAACCCCGTAGGGGTTAAATGTTGGTAACCCACGAACTTTTAGTTCGGGGGGGGAAATAAAAAAAAGACGTTTTGTTTTGGCGTGATTTTTTTGTGAAAATCATGACAAAACATAATAAATTGATTTATAATTAAATAGACATATGAAAAATAAATTATTATTAGGTTTGATTTTTTTTTCCGCCATGAGTGTATTTTCACAGAAATGGCAATATTCCGCGGGATTGCAAGGCAATTGGGTTGACGGAAAGAAATATACGGGATATGATTTGAACCTTATTTTTGCGCCTAAATACACAATCAAAGAATTTGATTCTGAGAATTCAATTTATGCTGAAATTCAACCGGCAATTGGTGTCGGATTCAGAAATTGGCATGAAAATCAAGGTACGGGAAAAGATGTCTATCCTTCCAGAATAAGCTATAGTGTTCCCATAGTGTTCGGTTATAATTATGGAATAAATGCAACTGAAAATTCAATGAGTACTTTTGGATTTTATGCAGCGGCGGGCTATGGAATGAATAATGTAATTTCAAGCGATCCGTCTTTTGATGCCATTCAGGGAATCGTGTTGCAAGCAGGTCTGTATTTACCAACAGCACCAATCGGGCGTTTTGGATTTAGTTACACCATCGGAAATAGTGACAAAAAAACCTATAGCGTTGTGTTTATGCTGACTTTTTAGAGATTTGCTAAAATTTATTTAGTGGGCTTCTAACCAGTTATCCCCGACACCTATATCTACAATCAAAGGAATTTCCAGTTCAACGGCATGCTCCATTTCGTTTTTGATGAGTGCAGAGACTTGTTCCATTTCGTTTACGGGTACATCAAAAACAAGTTCATCATGAACTTGCAATAGCATTTTGGTTTGATATTTCTGCAGTTTTTGCTGAATTTGAATCATTGCTTTTTTGATGATATCTGCAGCACTTCCCTGAATCGGGGCATTCACCGCATTTCGCTCTGCTGCAGATCGAACGATGGCATTTTGAGAATTGATATTGTTCAAATAACGCCTTCTGCCAAAAATGGTTTCAACATAGCCGTGTGATCTGGCATAATCCACTTGATTTTTGATATAAGTTCTGAGTTGAGGATAATTTTCATAATAAGCATCTATTAATTTCTTAGCCTCGGAACGACTGAGATCGGTTTGTTGACTTAAGCCGTGCGCTGAAACGCCGTAAATAATACCAAAGTTAACCGTTTTTGCTTGAGAGCGTTGTTCACGGGTGACACTTTCTAGAGGAACCTTGAAGAGTCTGGCAGCCGTAGCCCGATGAATATCTTCATGATTTCTGAAAGATTGTAGCATATTAGGGTCTTTGCTTAAAGCGGCAATCAGTCTTAGTTCAATTTGAGAATAATCTGCAGCCAGAAGCTTATGATTTTTGTCGGAAGCAACAAAAGCACGTCTTACTTCACGTCCCAACTTTGTTCGGATAGGAATGTTTTGCAGATTGGGGTCGGTAGAACTTAATCTGCCCGTGGCGGCAATAGCTTGATTGAAGTTGGTATGGATTCTCCCGCTTATCGGATTGATTTGTTTTGGCAAGGCATCCAGATAAGTGTTTTTAAGTTTGTTCAAGGAGCGCCATTCCAAAACTTTGCTTACAATAGGCTGTTTTTTCAATCCGGACAGTACTTCTTCAGAAGTAGAATATTGTCCTGTTTTTGTCTTTTTTGCTTGTGTGACAATTTTCATTTTTTCAAATAAAACAATACCGAGCTGTTTGGGAGAACCGATATTGAATTGTTCTTCGGATATTTCAAAAATATCTTTTTCCAGTTTCAAAATTTCATGTGTAAGTTTCTCAGATAATTTGTGTAAACTGGCAGGGTCAAGTTTGATTCCTGTCAATTCCATTTCTCCCAAAACACGTAGCAAGGGAGCTTCAATGTTTTGATAAAGTTCAGTGGCTTTTGCACGTTCCATTTCTTCAACGAAGTATTTTTTTAGTGCAAGATTGATGTCTGTTCGTATTCCGGTAAATTCCAGCTTTTCACGCTCACTGATTTGTTTTTTAGGTAGAGAATGTAATTCAAGGTTCAAATAGTTCTCTGCCAATATACTCAGTTCATTTCTTGTGTCGGGATTGATGAGATAGTGCAAAATCATGTTGTCATACAAGCGTCCTTTTAATCGAATGTTATAGTATCTCAAGAGTTTATAAATCTGTTTGAGATCATAACCGATTTTATCGATTTGTTCGTGTTCAAAAAAATCTCGAAAAAATTTAAGCTTGGTTTCAAGTTCTTCTGTCATCGAGAGACAATAGGTTTTTCCTTGGCTAAATCCGAATATCAAACTATAATCTTTGTTTTCAATATTGAAGTTTTCGGGATACAAGCTGATAGATACTCCTTTTTGATTGAGAAGCTTTTCCAAAAGGATCTTTCTTGATTCAGCTGTATTGATGAGTTGATTGAAGTGTTGAATACTGTTTTTCGGTTGTTTTTCTTCTATAATTTCATCAAAATCATCAAAAAGAGATCTTTGAATGTTTTGTTGTGTAGGTTTCTTGGGATTTTTTTGAGTGTTTTCGGAGAAATTCTTTGGCATAAAAAGTTTGCTGAACTGTTCAGTCATTCTTCGGAATTCTAATTCTTTAAAAATTTCACCGGTTTTTTCAAAATCAGGAGTATTCAGCTCAAATTCTTTGTCGTCAAATTGTATGGGTGCATGAATATTGATTGTTGCCAATTTTTTTGAGAGCAAGCCTAAGTCTTTATTGGCTTCAACTTTTTCTTTCATTTTTCCCTTAAGCTTGTCGGTGTTTTCAAACAGATTTTCCATACTGCCGAATTCTTGTAGGAATTTTTTGGCGGTTTTTTCTCCTACACCCGGAAGTCCGGGAATATTGTCCACACTGTCTCCCATCATTCCCAGAAAATCTATAACCTGTTCAGGATGTTTTACGCCGAATTTTTCTCGCACTTTTTCAACATCCCATATTTCAATTCCTTTTCCCATTCGAGAAGGTTTATAGAGAAAAATATGATCATCAACCAATTGAGCAAAATCTTTATCTGCCGTGACCATAAACACGTCATATTTATCTTTTTCTGCTTGTTTAGCCAAAGTCCCGATTAAGTCATCGGCTTCCCATCCTTCAACTTCTACAATGGGAATATGCATGGCTTCCAAAATTTTTTTGATGTAGGGAACAGCAATAATAATCCCTTCAGGAGTTTCGTGCCGATTGGCTTTATAGGCTTCATACATCTCGGATCTTTCTTTTGAGCCTCCTTTGTCAAAAGCAACAACCAAATGATCCGGATTTTCACGGCGGATTAAATCTAAAAGCGTATTGACAAAGCCAAATACGGCAGAAGTATCCATACCCTTGGAATTGATGCGTGGATTTTTAATAAAAGCATAGAAAGCTCTAAAAATCAAGGCATAAGCATCTAATAGAAATATGCGTTTTCGCTGAGAATTATTTTGATTTTGTTCGGTCATGAGTTTGATGGTTAATATTCCAAAGATACCAAAATTATTTCAGCCCGAAGCTTTGACTAAAGCTTCAGGCTGATGAAATATTTTTTATGGTTCACTAAGACTATTTAACAATAAATTCCTTGATGCCTTGATTTGTTTCTCCTCGAAGTTTTATCCAGTAAATTCCTTTCGTCAGTCCTTGAACATTTATGCGTTCACCGGATTTGATATCTTTTTTAACAAGTATATTTTGTCCGTTTATATTGAAAATATTGATATCAAATTTACGAGATGCCGGCTCTGTTTTAAAATAGATATAATCGGTTGCCGGATTAGGATATAAATCAAAGTGAATCTGGTCATTTTTCTTTATCGATAAAAGATTGTTTAAATCATAACTATAGATAGAACGCCCGTATGTTCCGGCATAGATTGTATGCGTTGGAGCATGAATTTTAATGTCGCTTATAATAACGGTAGGAAGATTGTTTCCTAGTAAATCCCAATTTTGCCCGTCGTTTGTGCTATACCAGACACCGACATCTGTGGCAACAAATATTTTTCCGTCATAGAGTTCAATATCATTCACCGGATTGTTGGGTAGATTTCCTGAAATATTAATCCAATTTTGCCCGCCGTTTGTCGTTTTGAAAATATGTGCGGCATAGTCTAGCCTATTGTATCCGGATAGACAAACGTAGGCAGTATTGTCCTCTGTTGGAGAAATGGCGATTTGTGTTACGTAGCGTACAGGTAGTCCGGCTGAAATATCGGTCCAATTTTGTCCGCCGTTAAAAGTAACCGAGATTTTTCCGTCATCGCTTCCGGTATATATAGTGTTTAAATTGGAATAAGACGCTGCAATTGCCGTAAGCGTGCCATAAGAAGTCCCTCCGTTAGGATTTCCTCCGTTTGTCAAATCACCACTGATTGCCGTCCAATATTCTGCATGTGTCGATTTGTATAGCTTTTGGCTGCCGTAGTATAATCTGTTGGAATCAAAAGGTGAAATAACAACGGGAGTATTCCAGTTTTTTCGATCATTTTGCGATATTCCATGAGTTCCGGAATAGATGTGCATCCAATCATTCCAGCCGTTATCAGAATAGAATAATCTACCTCTTTGAGATTCGGCATAAATATAGTTTGGATTATTTTTGTCTATATTGACATGAAAACCATCTCCGCCAAGAATACTAATCCAATTTTGCCCGATATTTTTCCTGCGGATAGTATTGTTGTCCTGTGTTCCTCCGAGCAAGTCATCGGGGTTTTGATAATTGATTTCGATGTTATAGAATTGCGTGATAGGTAGTTTTTCATTATGTGTCCAACTTGTTCCGCCATTATTTGAAATATATAGCCCGCCGTCATTTCCAAGCACAATCATATTTGAATTTGTTACGGAGAAGTCAATTGCGTGTGTGTCAGCATGAATATCCTGAATTTCAGTCCAATTTGTTCCCTTATTGTTTGACACATAGGTTTTCATTCCCAACAGATATACTTTCGAGTTATGGGGACTAACTTTTATACTGCCAAAATACCATCCGAATCGGTTGTAAACATCACTGATGTCATCTTGCGGAGCCGGTATCCAAGAGTCGCCGTTATTCGTTGATTTATAAAAACCACTATAAACATTTGTAACGTGATTGGTTGTATAGGATGCATACACGATTGCCGGATTATTGGGGTCTATAGCCAATCCGATCCTTCCCGTTTCGGCATTGCTTGCCGGCAAACCGTTTGACAGTTTAGCCCATGTATTTCCCCCATCCGCAGATTTGTATACTCCGGAATTCGGTCCGGCATAATTTCTTCCCCAAGGGTGTCTGATTCTATCCCACATGGCGGCAAAAATAATATTTGAATTTTGTGGATTGATTATAATATCAATACAAGCCGTAGAATCACTTACGTAAAATACTTTTTGCCAAGAATTTCCTCCGTCTAAACTTCTATAGACACCGCGTTCCGTATTTTTTCCATAGATTTTTCCCGCTGCTGCTGCAAAAAGTCTGTCGGGATTATTTGGGTCAACGGCTATTTTTCCGATGTGCTCCGTCTCTTCTAATCCCTTATGCATCCAAGTATTGCCTCCGTCGTCAGATCTATATATTCCATCTCCGAAAAAAGCACCGGAATCGTAACTGGCATTTGCCTCTCCGGTTCCCACATAGATTCGTTGGGAGTTTGACGGAGCATAAGAAATGGCGCCGATAGAAATTCTGGGGTTATTATCAAAAACGGGCATCCATGTCTGTCCTTTGTCCGTGGTTTTGAAAACACCTCCTGATGCGGCACCGATTAAAATTTCATTTTCGTTGGTAGGAGAAATGGCAACAGATGTGATTCTTCCTCCCGTATTTTTTGGACCTACAAGTTGCCAATTTCCCGTCGAATTTTTAAATTGTTTTTGAAGTTGTGTATAAGCAGAAGCTTTTCTAATCGCTTTTTGATCAATTTTTCCGTTGGGGAAAGCACGCTGCAAGAACATCCACTCAGACGGGTATTCGCGTTGATTTAATACCGGTTTTTCATTCTTTTGACTGCAAGCGGAGAGCGCTAAAACAGAAAAGAAGAAAATAAGTAATCGGTTATTTCTTGTCATTTGACTATTATTTTTTTTACGGCAATTTTTTTATCATAACTGAAAATATTTATCAGATACATGCCTTTTTCATATCCTGCAACATCAAAGACCAAACTGTTTTTTGGAAAAGAAACATGCTGTTTGGTGATAAGTTTTCCTGAAATATCCACAATTTCATAGGAGGTAATATTTTGTTTGGGGCTTCGAACCGTAAAAACATCTTTTACGGGATTGGGATAGAGAACAATATCATTTTCAGGCAATTTATTTTCCGATATGCCCAAATAATCGTTGTAGGCATTTTGGAGCGCATCGATGGGCTCGAAAATGGTAGATGTAATCCACACGTTCAAATCTAAAGATAAATGTCCGTATGAGCTGTCCGTGTCGTTTGGAGAAGCAACTCTCAGAAAAGCAGATGCAGAACTGATTCCATAGCTTTGGCATCTTGAATCAGCGCCTACTCTTTTTGCACCCTGCAATGCTGCCATGAGCTTGTCTGCCAGCGTTCCTGTTGCGTTGAGAAAAGCGGTTTCCATGTCGTTGACCACATCTTGAGAGATTAAGATATTTCCTGCAATGGCATAATTTGCTCCGGTTTTGTGGATATGTTGGTCATAGCAATTAGAGCCGGTGTATGCGGCGCTTCTAGGAGTTCCATTGTTCAAGTCTACGGCTAAATATTGACGGATGGAAGGGTTGTTTCCGGCATCATGCGCAACCAGCCAATTCATAATTTCTTGAGGAGAATCTCCGGCAACCATTCTTGCTCTGGCATTTGTCTGGTTGGAGGAACTCCAGTATGATTGTGTGTGAATGGCACCAACACCAAGAACAATATCGCTAATAATTTGCGCACCGTCTTCTCTGGAGATGCAAGTGGCTCCGGCACTGCCAATTTCTCCCGTAGCAGGATCTACAGCTACAATGGAAAAGGTGTGTTGCGCAAAGACGGAAAAATTCAAGCTAAAAAGCAATATGAATAAAAGAAAGTATTTTTGTTTCATGGGTTTGTATTTTTTTTATTTTATTGTAAATTAATTTATTATGTTTCATTATGCATCGTGTTTTGTCATGATTTTTACAAAAAATCACGCCAAAACAATAGTGTCTTCTTTTCTCCTTTTTCCTCACATATGCCGAATTATGGTTTAAGAAGTTTTTTTTGCCACGAATGCACGAACTTTCAAAAGCAAGATTTGCTTCTAAAATCTGCAATCATTTCGCCCATCAACTTTATACCTTTTACTTTAAACTCATGACCATTGGTCACCCGTCATCCGGCTTTTTGTATTTTTATTACAAATGTATGAATAGCATATAAAAAAATTGTTAACGAGTTGTTAAACCTGTGTGTTAAAGTTTGAAACAAGAGGCGTATGGATTATATTAGAGACAAATTCTATAAATGTAAAAGACTATCAATTTTGCGTTTCAGCTCGTCTCCCCATAAATTTTTTCCGATGATTTTTCCTTTTTTATCGATTAAAAACATACTTGGAAGTTTTTTGATCTGATACAGCTTAAGAATTTTTTTGTTTTTATCTATGATTTGTTGCCAGGGAACAGAATCTTGTTTGATGGCTTTCAGCCAAAAATGTTCGTGACGATCAGATGAAATACCAATGATATTGAGTCCGTTAGCGTGAAATTGTTCGTATAGTTTTTTATAAAAAGGATTGGCGGATTCTCTGCAGGGACGACACCAAGAAGCCCAAAAATCTATAATAGTAGCTTTGCCCATGGCTTTTTCAAGAGATAGTTGCTTATTGTCTGGTGTTGTGCCGCTGAAATTGATAGCATAAAATCCCGTTTGAGGTTTTTCCATATTTTTCAGATGAGGCTGAATTGTATATTTACTGCTGTGTTGACAGGATGCAATGAGCAGGAAGAAGGATAATACGGGGGCTGAATGCTTAAACCATTTCAATATCAAAATGAGTTAAATTTTTAAATTGTTGCAATCGGTTTCTGATTTCCTCATGCTGAAGCGATTCAAGTCGTTTCGTACCGAATTTTTCAACCGTAAAAGATGCCAGGTTTGAACCGCAAATCACGGCATTTTTCATGCTCTCAAAAGAAATGCTTTTATTTTTTGCCAATTTTCCCATGAACCCGCCGGCAAAGGCATCTCCGGCGCCTGTCGGGTCAAACACTTCCTCAAGAGGAAGTGCGGGGGCAAAGAAAATATTTTTTTGATGAAATAGAAGTGCGCCGTGTTCTCCTTTTTTAATGATAACATATTTTGGTCCCATTTCTTGGATTTTTTTGGCAGCGGAAACCAATGAATATTCTTTGGTTAATTGGCGGGCTTCTTCGTCATTTACAATCAGAATATCTATGAGTTGAAGCACGTTGAGTAATTCTTCCCAAGCGGTATCCATCCAAAAGTTCATGGTGTCTAAAGCAATAAGTTTAGGTTTTTGTGTCATTTGTTCAATCACAGACTTTTGAATATTAGGATGCAGATTGCCAAGCATTAGAAAATCAGCATCTGAAAATTGTTTTGGCACAATGGGATTGAAATCTTCTAAAACATTGATCTCAGTGATCAGTGTGTCTCTTTTATTCAAGTCGTTGTGATATTTTCCTTTCCAATAGAAAGTTTTTTGGTTTTTGACGATTTTAATACCATCAATATTGATATTTCTGTTTCGAAAAAGTTGCAGATAGGTATTTGGAAAATCGTTTCCTACAACGGAGACTATTCCGATTTCGGTGCCGGATAATGCGGCGGACATCGAAATGTATGAAGCAGAACCACCCAAAATTTTTCCGGTTTTTCCAAAAGGTGTGATGATTTCATCAAAGGCAACCGTGCCGACTACAAGAATTTTTGACATGATAGAATAGTTTTATACGACTATAAAGATAGTGATTAATTAATTATTTTTTCCGGTACTTCCAAAACCTCCGCTTCCTCTGCCTGTGTCATCAAGATGCTCTGTTTGATGCCATTCTATTTTTTCATATTTGTTAATGATCATTTGAGCAATACGATCTCCATCTTTGATCTCAAAATCATCTTGAGAAAAATTAATCATAATAATGCCTATTTCTCCACGATAGTCAGCGTCGATGGTTCCGGGGGTGTTTGCAAGGCTGATTCCATGTTTGATTGCTAATCCGCTGCGGGGTCTGATCTGAGCTTCATAGCCGTCAGGAAGTGCAATATATAAACCTGTTGGAACAATTGTTCTTTCCATAGGTTTGAGTATAATCGGGTTATCCAGATTGGCATATAAATCCATTCCGGCAGATTGTGCCGTAGCATATTTTGGCAATTGATGTTTTGATTTGTTGATGATTTGTATTTTCATATCTGAGTTTTGTTGATGATAAATTTTCTGGGAACACGTTGTGTAATAGAGGTAATAATTTCATAAGGAATAGTGTTAAGCCGATCAGCCATTTGATAAATGTCATTTCTATTGTTGAATACAACCACATCGTCTCCGGCTCTACATTCAATATTTGTGACATCCACACTGATGACATCCATGCTCACATTTCCTATAACAGAGGCTTTTTTTCCATTGATTGAAACATGATGATTTCCTTTTCCCAGTTTTCTGTTGAAACCGTCTGCATATCCCAAAGCAAGCAAAGCTGTTTTCGTGTTTTTTTGTGCGATGAAATTTCTGTTATAACCAACCGTTTCTCCTTTTTTCAGTGTTTTGATTTGACTGATTTTTGTTTTCAGTTGTGCGATGGGGCGCAGTGTCAATTTGTGTTCAGGAATCAAATTAAAACCAAAAAGTCCTAATCCCGGGCGAATCATGTCAAATTGGGCTTCCGGAAATCTGAAAATTCCGGCAGTGTTAAGCAAGTGTCTGAAGAAATTTTCTTTTGTTTCTTGCCGAATCTTTTTAGATATTATCTCAAAGTTAGTAATCTGTTTTTGTGTAAAGTCGTCTTCTTTTTTGTCTTCTGCCGCTGCAAGATGCGAAAAAACACTTTTCAGTTTGATTGTAGGATTTTGCTGAATTATTTTAATGGTATCATTGAGTTCATCACTTGTGATTCCTGCGCGATGCATTCCGGTATCCAACTTGAGATGAATCGGGAAATTTTGAATGGTATTTTTTCGAAGAAAATCAGTTAATTTTTTCAGATAGAAAATAGAACTCACTTCCGGTTCCAATCGATAATCGATAAGTTCTTGAAAATCAATCAAGGACGGGTTAAAAATAATGAGATTGGTTTTGATGCCGTGGTTTCTCAGGCGAATGCCCTCATTGATATAAGCAACGGAAAAATAGTCAATATCTTGTTTTTCGAGATATTTCCCAATTCCAACAGCATCCATACCATAGGCATTGCCTTTCAAATTGGCTAGTATTTTTGTGTTTGGGTTGATAAGATTTCTGAAAACATCAATGTTGTGCTGTAATCTTGCCAGATTGATTTCCAGAAAAGTTTCTCGAAACAACATGATCTATTTTTTTTCTTTTTTTTGCATGGCTTTTTTGAAAGCGGCGCGGCTCAAAGGCTCATATTCTTGAGTCTCGCCCAAAAGCACCAGTTCGTCACTTTCTGATTTTCGGTAGCTATAATGTGCCAAATTTCCGGTTTTTGTGCAAATGGCATGTACTTTCGTGACATATTCGGCAACAGCCATCAAATTTGGCATTGGTCCAAAAGGTTTCCCCATGAAATCCATATCTAATCCGGCAACAATCACACGAACGCCATTGTTTGCTAATATGTTGCAGATATCAACAATTTTTCCGTCAAAGAATTGCGCCTCGTCAATGCCAACAACATCCACATCCTTAGATAGTTCCAAAATTTTGTCAACATCGGATACGGCAGTAGAGTGGATTTCATTTTGATCATGAGAAACAATGTTAGTGTCGTGATAGCGGGTGTCGATTTTCGGTTTAAAAATCTCTACCTTTTGATTGGCAAATTTAGCTCTTTTGAGTCGGCGGATTAGTTCTTCTGTTTTTCCGGAAAACATACTTCCGGCAATTACCTCAATCCATCCTAAGTTTTCTTTATGATTTACAGGGATTTCTAAAAACATATGTTTGACTGAATTTTAACGTTATAATTATGTACTTTTGTAAAAACGAAAGTATAATATTTTTGAAAATATTTTCAGTCTATCCCCAAAATGTTATTAACAATTTGTGGTTTGAAACAAGAGTTTTGTTTATGAATATTTAAAAAAACACTCATGGATAAAAAAGTAGAATTAACCAATATTTTTAGAGCAGAATTGGTGTTGTTGTCCAAAAAGATTTTGAATAATATCAATCAAAGTGATCTGGATGAGATATATCAATTTTCGAGAGAGCTGCATGAAAAAATTATGGGCATCAAGCTCTTGACAGAACACTTGAATCATGAAGAGTTATTAGATATGCAAAAAGGAATTTCATCGGATGTTGTAGCATCAAACCGGCAAAAAGAAACTGTAGATTCAGAGAATATTTCGAGAGACTTTTCTGAAAAACAAGCTGAGATAAAAGATAGCAAAACGCCGTCAACCGTAGGTCAGATATATAAAAATATTTCAAATATGGAATTTGTGGCAAAGGAAAAACGAGAAATGGACCAGGATATTGAAAAGAAAGTTCAGAGTGAGCAAAAAAGTGTCGTTGAAAAGAAAATGAAAATAGGTATCAATGACAGAATTGCATTTGTAAAGCATTTGTTCGACGGAGATTCGGATAAATATACAGAAGTTGTGGGTCGTTTGAATGCATTTGAGTCCTATGAGTTGGCATTGAACTATATCAGCTACGAAGTTAAGCCGAAATACAATTATTGGAAAGATAAGGATGAATATGAATTCAGGCTGATTCAGCTTTTGGAATTAAAATTTTCTTGATGAGCAGCGGAAAATTATACATAGTTCCTACCCCGATAGGCAACCTGAAAGACATGACTTTCAGGGCTATTGATGTCTTGAAAGATGTCAATTTGATTCTGTCGGAGGATACCAGAACATCGGGAAAGTTATTGAAACATTTTGATATTGCAACACCTCAAAAATCTTTTCATAAATTCAATGAACACAAGAGTGTAGCTGTTTTTATCGACATGTTAAAGGCCGGAGAAAATTTGGCACTGATCTCGGATGCAGGAACTCCGGCTATTTCAGACCCCGGTTACTTGCTTGTTCATCAAGCACTTGAAAATGATATTTTGACAGAAACTCTGCCGGGGGCAACCGCTTTTGTTCCGGCATTGGTCAACTCGGGATTGCCAACTGAAAAATTTGTATTCGAAGGTTTTTTGCCTGTAAAAAAAGGAAGAAGAACACGTTTAAAATTTTTGGAGGAGGAAACCCGAACAATGATATTTTATGAATCGCCACATAAATTGCTGCGGACATTAAAAGATTTCATAAGCCATTTCGGTGCAGACAGAAGCATATCGATTTCCAGAGAAATTTCCAAATTATATGAAGAGAATATTCAAGGGAGTTTAGAGGAATTATATGAGTATTTTAATGAAAAAACCATTAAAGGAGAGTTTGTCATTGTTGTTGCGGGAAAACCTAAACAAAAAAAGTAAAATAAGATTAGACGAACTGCTTGATATTCAATAAAAAGTTTATATATTTGCAGACCAAAAATAAATTAAATTAATAATCGAGGTCGGGCACCTCATAAAATTAATCATTATGCCAGTAAAAATCAGACTACAAAGACAAGGAAAAAAAGGAAAACCGTTCTATTGGATAGTTGCTGCGGATGCACGCGCAAAAAGAGATGGTAAATATTTGGAAAAAATGGGAACTTATAATCCGACAAAAGTTCCGGCAGAAATTACTTTAGATGTAGATACAGCCGTCAAATGGTTGATGAATGGTGCACAACCAACAGATACAGCCAGAGCAATTTTAAGATATAAAGGAGCGATGCTGAAGAAACATCTTTTGGTTGGGGTGAAAAAAGGAGCTTTTTCTGAGGAAGAAGCAACAAAAAGATTTGAAGCTTGGTTGAAAGAAAAAGAAGCCAAGATTCAAGCACATAAAGAAAAAGTTGATGCTGAAAGAGCTAAGCTTAAAGCAGAAAAATTAGAAAAAGAAAAAGCTTATAGCGAAGCAAGATTGGCTGCAATTAAGGCAAAAAATGAGGAGATTGTAGAAGAGGCAAATAAAGAAGCTGCCGCAGGAGAACAACCGGTTGATGTTGTTGAAGAGGCAATAGCCACAGAGCAGACCATTGAAGAAGCTGCTCAAGAAGCTGCTCCTAAAGCGTCGGAAGCAGAAGCCGTTCCGGAAGTTGAAGAAAAAAAAGAAGAGAATACGCCTGAAGCCGAGAAAAAAACAGAAGAATAAAACGCTCTTCCATGAAGAAAGAAGAGGCTTATTATCTGGGTAAGATTGTAAAAAAATATGGACTGAAAGGAGAGCTCTTAGCCAAAATAGATACAGACGAACCTGAAACATATGAAAATTTGGAATCAGTTTTTCTTGATATAAAAGGAAAACTGATTCCTTTTTTTATGACTTCATGCAGTTTGCACAAGTCAAACTTGTTGCGCATTAAATTTGAAGATTTTGATACCGTTGAAGATGCAGAATCCTTGCAGGGAAAAGAAATGTACTTACCATTGAGTACTTTGCCTGAACTTACCGGAAATCAATTTTACTTTCATGAAGTGGTTGGTTTTCAAGCAGTAGATCATGAACTTGGAACTTTTGGTGTCATAAAGGCTATAAATGACAATTCTCCTCAGGCCTTTTTCATTATTGTTGACCAAGAACACGAAATTTTGATTCCGGTTTCAGATTATTTTATTTCAAAAATTGATCGGAATAGTAAAACGGTTTTTTTTAATACGCCTGAAGGTTTGATAGATATCTATCGAAAATAGGATATTTTGAAACAAAACTTTAAATTTAAACAATTCGAAATTTTTCAAGATATGGCTGCCATGAAGGTTGGGACAGACGGTGTTTTGCTGGGAGCTTGGGCGGAAGTAGAAAATCATGCCGATATTTTAGATGTTGGAACAGGAACGGGGCTAATCGCTTTAATGCTGGCACAAAGAAATTCAACAGCAAACATTGATGCAATTGATTTAAATGAGAACGCCGTGATTCAGGCACAATATAATTTTATGCAATCGGAATGGTCTGACAGGCTTAAGACGATACATTCTTCTTTACAGAATTTCAAACCAAGCAAAAAATATGATTTGATTATCAGCAATCCTCCTTATTTTGATTCGATTGATGTAGCACCAAGTTCAAGAAATTCAGCCAGACATATAGATGATTTAAGCTTGGAAGATTTGATTTTCCATTCCAAATCTTTGTTGAACCCCGACGGTATTATAAGTTTGATTCTTCCAAAGAACAATGAAGAAAAATTTTGCAGGATTTTGCAGAAAAATAGCCTGTTTCTTCATAGGAAAACTGATGTCAGAGGGAACAAAGCCGTGCCGATTAAAAGAATTCTTGTCGAATTTTCCGCACATGAAAAAAAAATCACAAAAAATGAGCTCGTTATAGAAAAAAAGCGACATCAATACACCAATGAATATACCAAACTGACTCGAGCATTTTATCTAAAAATGTGATTGGTTCAGCATCAAATCGGTGTATTGTAAGTTAAAGAATTCAGCCTTGCTCTCAACAAAATTAACAAGACTTGGCATGATAATAATAGCTTGATTTGACGACACTAGATTTTTTGTCTGAGACTTTCATAGAGCATTACACCACAAGCCACTGAGACATTCAGAGAATCTATTTTTCCGAGCATGGGCAATTTGAATTGATAATCTGCAATTTTAAGTACACTTGGGTTGATTCCTCTACCTTCACTTCCCATGATAAATGCAACCGACTGATTGAGATTGGCATCATAGACAAGGTTTTTTGCCTTCTCTGTTGCGGCAAATACTTGAACATCAACAGCTTTCAGGGCATAGATAGCATCTTTTAAATGTTTCGCCTTTGCAATAGGAACGGAAAAAATTCCGCCGGCAGATGTTTTTACAGTATCTTCATTAATAGGAGCCGAAGCATTTTCAGAGACGATAATACCGGACACATTGGTGGCAGCAGCGGTCCTGATGATGGCGCCAAAGTTTCTCGGATCGGTGATGCCGTCCAAGAGTAAATATGTATTGAATTTATCGTTTTGAAATGTCTTTTCAAGAAGTTCGTCCAATTTATAAATCTTAATAGGTGAAATATAAGCAACTGCCCCTTGATGATTCTCTTTAGTGAGCCTGTTTAGTTTTTCAACCGGAACATTGTGATAGTTTATGCCTTTTTCTTTAAGAATTTTAAGCAGTGCATGAGATAATTGTCCTCTTAAACCTTTCTGAACAAAAAGTTTATCGATACTTTCTCCCGATTCAATGGCTTCAATAATAGGTCTTATACCGTAGATTAGGTTTTTTTTCATTTTTCAAAAGTACAAAAAAAGGGAGCTGTTTTTTCAAGAGCCCCCTTTTTATTTATAAGTGAAAGATTATTTGAAAATTATTTTCTTAACATCTTTTTGATTTCCACTTTCAACTTGTAGTAAATAAATACCGGGCTTCATATTTCCAAAAACAACACTTTGTGTGAAAACATCACCGGTATTATTATATGTTCGATCAAACATTATTCTTCCTGAGAAATCAATTAATTTCAATCGGATTAATTTATGTGCACTTAGTTTGACATTCAACTGACCATCTGTTGGGTTAGGCCATACCTTAAAAGTATCAAAACTTTGATCTTCAATGGTCAGATATGTTGCCGTACAGACTTCTAAAGCCCACATATTCAGAGTCCCCCCATTTCCGGATACAGGATCAGAAATAGACAATGTCCAGTTTCCTTGAGCATTTTCTCCGTTGAAACTAGTGAGACTTTCTGCCGGCTTAATGGTTCCGCCAATTGCCGGACTTCCTGAGTTGCAGTCAACAAAATCATCCGCAGTATCGTCATATGTGACGGAAATATTATGATAGTTCCCTGAACAAGTTCCGGAAGCATTCAGAACGGTTTCTGTATTCGACGGACTTTTTAATTTGATTTCAAGGTCAGATACTTTAGAGTGCGTGATATCAACAAATACCTTTAACTGATCAATATTAGCGGATTGTGAGTAGTTTAAAACCGATGTAGTCGGGTTGGCGCTTGATGCCGGAATTGTCACGGCAGTTGTATTAAATCCTTGATTACAATTGATTACCAGAGTTTTGAAATTGTAAACAGGAGAATAATTTCCCTGAGCACATTGATTGACAGGTCTGACTCGCCAATAATACTTGGTTCCATTACTCACACCATTTGTTGTCTGTTCTATATTTATGCTTGTGGAGGTTACGGTATATTGAGCTAGCATGTTTGAAAAGTCAGGATTGAATGCCACATCAACAATATATTTTTCTGCATTGACATTTTCTTGCCAAGACAAAGTAACGGGGCGTAGCACATCAACAGCATTGTTGGCAGGACTGCTTAGGTTTTGAGTGGTAAATGTATTTTTTAGTACACGAAGTTTTATTTGTTTGATTTTAGTTACACTGCCATGTTGTCCTATAATGTCTATAGTGTACAGTCCGGATGCAACATTATTGAGTCCATTGATTTGAATACTGAAATTTCCGTTCCCGTTCAGTGAGCTTGGGGAAAAAGAAGCAGTTGCCCCGCTAGGTAGTCCATTGGCACTAAAATTTGTAACACCACTATATCCGGAGTTTGTGCTAAATCTAAAATTATAAGAAACCGATGTATTTGCATCAGAGCAGACAGCCTTATAATCTCCATTTGTTGAATTAATGGCAAAAGAATTAGAAATACCGGTAATGATTAACGAAACTTTTTGTTTCCCGGATTTTAGTGTTCCCTTGTGGCTAATTGTAACAGTATAGGATCCACTAGGATTATTAATCTCTATTTTTTCGATATTATCAACAGTATTATCTGCCTTTGTAGCAGCAGCATTCGGATTGGCAGGATTCATTTTCCAAGGATAGTAAGTAGTACTACCTTTAGTGACTCTGATATCCAAATCATTTACCAAAGCGGGAGTTGGATTATCAAGTAGTTGGGCAGGAGATCCTCTAAGAACTCTTCCGGCAGGATCGGTCCAACAGATACTAGCCATTAGAGGCACAGTGCCATCAGCATTTACAGTAAAAGTGTAAGTATCTCCACTGTTTAGTGTAATTTCTTGAATGGAAGATTTAATGCCGTTATCAGAAATTGTTACCGCTGCTTTTCCAATATTCAGTAGTCCCCATCCATATTTATAATCAGGTCCCGGATGACTTCCCGCTTCATCAGCGGTGTGAAGAGCCAAACCTTTCAGTGTGGAGCCCCACATATAACTACCGTATAATTCATGATAATGTTGTTGTAAAAGAATAAGACTTCCGGTTACGTTGGGAGAGGCCATAGAAGTTCCACTATATGAATCATAAGCATGATCAGAGTCAGCCACAGAAGAATAAAGATTTACGCCTTGTCCTGAAATATCCGGTTTAATACGACCATCATCAGTTGGACCCCAATTGCTGAATGCAGACATGTGCACACTGTTCGGTCCTGTATAATTACTGACTTGACGAACGGCGGCCACGGTAATGCCGTTTTTTTGACAAGAATGTCCTGTAAGCATGTCAAAACCTCCTTTATTTGGTCCTTGAGCAGCGTGTCTTCTGTCATTTCCGGCAGCATTTACGATTAAGTAATGTGGGGCATTATACATAATGTCATCCCAATTTTTAGATTCTTGATCGTAGAACCCGAACCGATACATATCGATTAAAAGACTACCATACAGCGTAAACACTCTCATTCCATATGAATGATTTGAGATAAGTAATCCTTCGGCAGCACGGCTAATCATTTCGGCATCATCATTGCCCCAATCATGTGCCCAAGCTTGTGCGCGAAAAGCCATTCCTCTGGCTCTAGCCGGACCGTTATTGCCAATCATGGTTCCGGTGACGTGAAGTGCATGGCGGGTATAGTCAGTTGCTCCGCCGAATGTAGCACCGTCTTTTTGTGTCACTCTACCGGACACCAATTGATGCGTGAGTCTGATAGCTCCGCCATCCCAAACACCTACAATCATGTTTTGTCCTTCCAGATTAAGACCTAAACCTCCTCCGTTGTAAACCTTGTTTGTTCTCGTTGTTCTAGAAGCGTAGTAGTTATAGGTTTGGTAATAAATAGGTTTTCCTGTAGATGAAATGCGCATTAGCTCATAGGCTATCCCATTTTCAGAATATTTTATTTTCCAATTATTTTTCTTTGCCATTTTTATGGCATACTCTTTTTCTTTCTTGTTTTTTTGCGTAAACTCGGATATCATTTTGTCAAGTTTCACCAAATTATAGTCTTTGGTAATCTCTTGAAGGCTTTGCTTGGTTTGCCCTATTGATAAATTGATAAACAATATTCCAAGCGTAAAAAGTATTAATCTTTTCATTTTTATATAATTTAGAATAAATAGTATGACAAATGTATTGAATTTTATAATTGGGAGGGAACTATTTAACAAAAAAATCCGCCCATTGGGCGGATTTTTAAATAAAGTGTTTATATATATTAGTTATATCCCGGTAAATGATCTGTAACTGCCGGAATAGTTGAAGAGATACTACTGTTCGCGTCAATCTCAGTTTGAGGATAGATAAACCTTAAAGGTTCTCCGGAGAATCCGGATTTTAAGGTCATGTAACTTGGCACGTCAGGGTCACCATGAACTCTTGCATGGTCTATGAATGCTTCATAATCTCCGATGAAGTATATATATCTTTCTTCAAACAATTCTCTTAAAAATGCTTGTTTTTCTGTTTTATTATCTGCATTCTCAATTCCTCCATTTTGGAAATCAGCTAGTGCATATGCAGGATAAGAATGAGCTCCCCAGTTCCCATTATTATCATCATAACCAGTTTCTAGCAACGCCCTATAAGTATTATAAACAGGTATTGCTGCCGCTACATTATTATTTCTCACTTCAGCTTCAGTTTGGATTAGCAACATTTCTCCATAAGAAACCAACTTATTATCTCCGGCAAACTTTCCGTGGTGTCCTGTACCTCCTGCCCAAATGGGAGGCAGAACGTTAAGATCAGGTCTTTTTGTCCACCAGCCGGCAGGGATATAATTATACAATTTACGCCCAGCTTCGTTGCAATTAGGTCTTGAAGCTAAGAGGTCCCTGGCAAATGCATTTTCAGCGGACATATAATCTTCTCTATTCCAATAAAAGGAGAACTCGGGATGCCACGTTCCTGAATTGTCAGGATACCCATTAAATTTACCCATTAAATCATCTGAAGTGGACGCCGGTCCCAATAGGGCATATTGTTTCGCATGTGCATAATCTTTGTTATGTAGATAGAAGCGAGCTTTTAAGCCGTTGGCTATTTTAATCCATTTTGATTCATCCCCGCTGAAGTATAAATCTTTCTTGGAATATATAGTTCCTACAGCATTGCCTAAGTCTGTGATTGCTTCATCTAACAGTATTTGTACTGCAGCAAAAACATCCGCCCTGTTATCATAAGCAGGATTTGGATAGTTTTCTTTATCAGCAGCCTGACTAAAAGGCACATCTCCCCAAAGAGAAGCAGCTTCTCCACCTGCCCAAGCTCTGTAGAGTTTTGCTATTCCCCTTAGTTTTATGTTTCCAACTTTGTCACATTCTTTTTCAAGAACTTTTGCCTCGCTCAAAACAGAATATACCTCTGCCCAAGGGTTGTTAAATTGATTGTTTCCAACACTATTCCAGTTGTTAAAAGCTACAAATTGTCTGTCGCTACCTGTAGCCTGGTTCATCCAAAGCATAGCAAGCCTTAAACCATCATCACGTAGGAAGAATTGGTTTTGGAGCAAGACTCCCTGCATTACTTGTTTGTCATTAGTTTCCTTGAACGCATTAGGATCATCTTCGTAGCCTTCCACAAATTTCTTACAAGAGCCCGTGAAAATAAGCAAGAGTAATAATATGGATATATATTTAAATTGTTTCATAATATTTTTTTTAAGTTTATTTAATTAGAAATTAATTCGGGTAGTGAACACGAATGATTTAGCGGTAGGGTGGTTAAAATATTGTAAACCACGTCCTCTACTGGAACCGGATAAATTAGTTTCAGGATCTACACCCCAAGATTTGTCTTTTGTCCATAGGAACAAGTTACGACCGGTAATACCAAAACTTACTGACTCAATTTTAGCTTTAGATAGAGCTTTAGATTTTATCTTATAGTTCAAAGAAACTTCTCTAAGCTTAATCCAAGAAGCATCTTTAAAGAATTGTGTGCCAACGGGTCCAAATCCACCGCCAAGCTTTCTGTACCATTGTTGATCAAGAAGCACTTTCCCTGCACCAAAATCAGTAATATTACCTCGAACAGTATAAGAGCCGTCAGAATTATGAACAGCATAAGACAAAGCATTAATTGTTTCACCTTTTAGATTTTTAATTTTGGCTGCATCAGTAGCACTAACGGTGACTTCATTAACGGTTTCCAAAGTTCTTCCAAAGTAGGTTAAAGCACCTGTTGTGCCGTCCCATTCTTTTCCTCCCATTGAGCCATCGACTAGAACTTTTAAACTAAAGCCTTTGTAATTTACATCGGTATGTCCACTGAATCTAAAATCAGGATTTGGATCACCGTAGTATACGAGTTTTCCTTTCTGAGGGAAACCGTTAGCGTCCAGAACCAATTTTCCATCATTGTCTTTTTTGAAATCTCCTGTTCTGAGCATCCCATAAGAATAGCCTTTCATTACTCTAGATGATGTGCTGATAAAACCATCTAAGTAGATGGATTCAGCACCGGCAACATCAGTGACCTCATTTTTATTTTGTGTGTATGTGCCACCAATATTCCATCTGAAATCATCAGTCCTAAGCACGTCAACTCCTAATTCCAACTCAACACCTTTATTGGTCATTGATGCAGCATTTTCCCATCGACGGGTAAAACCACTGGAGGCAGGTTGAGCTACAGGCAATAATAGGTCAGTTGAATTACTGTCATAATAGGTAGCTGAAAAATTTACTCTATTTTTAAACAAACCTAAATCAACACCAAATTCCATTTCAGTTGTCCCTTCCGGTTTAATATCAGGATTACCTTCCGTGCTAGACAGCCAAATGGATCCATCGTAAGCAGCAGCATCCCAAGTCGCACCCCAACCATCGCCATCAGAAGCACCGGTATAATAGGTTTTTAAGATATAAGAAATAGGTTCATTCCCTACACTAGACCAATTAGCTCTTAAGGTTCCTTTGGATAGAAAATCACTGTCTTTTAAACTTCCGATATTACCGAAGTCGAAAGCCAACGAAACGGATGGATAAAAAATTAATCCACTATAGGTTGATGCTCTTTCCGCCCTGCCCGTCAGAGTGGAGTAAACCAAATCTTTGTAATTGAAAGTAGCAGAACCATATCCTGCATTTTTCCTAATGATTGCTGTTCTAAAATACGGAGCATTATTTTTATCAATTGAATTACCAGCATTAGGGTTGTCAACATTGAGTAAATATGTTGAATAATGTCCATACAAAATGTTTCCCTTATATTGGTAGAAGTTAGTTCCAAGTAAAAAATCCAGTCCAATATCTTCTGTTATGTCCTTGTTGATATGAGCCATAAAATCTACGTTATACTGTGTATAAGAAGAAAGAGTAGAGTTGTATTTTCCAGAAGCGTCTTCTCCGGAAAAAATAGGAAAATACGATTCACTCTTGGACGTAGCATAGTCAACCCCTCCTTTGGTGATTAATGTTAACCAATCTGTCCATTTATAGTTTAATTCAGTTCCTCCAACCATATGATTGGATTTATAAGGGTTTTTTTGAACATTTGTTGTAAACAACGGGTTGTTATATCCAGGTCCTTTTCCTTCGGCTGTTCCTAAAGGTTTTCTGTAGGAACGGTGGCTTTTCAAAACAATCAAATCACCGGATTTGTGCCTTTCTCCAATATAACCTGAATTGTCAAAATCAGCAGGAGTTCGGTATAAACCTAACAATAATCCGGAAAGGTTGGAACCTTTTTGGATAGCATTTTGTGATGTGTAGGTATATTGTAGATTTGTTTTAACGGTTAATCTTTCCAGAGGTTTCAAAATAGTATTCAATCTTATACCGGTTTTATTGTAATTGCTATTTGCAAACATACCTTCTTGATCAAGGTTGTTAAGACTTAAATAGTATTTTCCTTTTCCTGTAGAAGTTGATAATTGAATTCCGTTTTTGAAATAATTTCCTATTCCTAAAACAGCATTATAATTTTTGTCATTAAAAGTCTCTTTACTTTTTTTGTTTAAGATAGGATACCATGTTTTTCCATTTTGATCAATAAAAAATTCTCCTCCTGCTGTATCTAAATCGTCAGGTCCTCCTGTTCTACTCGCAATTTTATCTCCCCAAGATCCAGATTGTCCTGTAGTAAATCCACCATTCAGCCCTTGTCCATACTTGTCTTGAAGTTTATATTTGGTTAGAGGCTGGTCGTATGAATAAGAGCTGGAAAGTGTAACATTTATTTTTCCTTTATTTGCATATTTGCCACTTTTAGTGGTGATTAAGATTACACCATTGGCAGCTTTTGATCCCCAAAGAGCAGCAGCAGCACCACCTTTTAAAATTTTAATGCTTGCAATATCATTTGGGTCTACATCTGCAATTTTTGATGGGCGTTCTACGCCATCCACACTACTGCCACTGATTCCGTTAATTATAGGAACTCCATCTACCACAAACAAGGGCTTAGTGGAACCCAAAATTGATTTTTGTCCACGAATTACAATGTTAGATGATGCTCCAGGGTCACCAGAGGCTAAATCAATTCTGACTCCGGCAACTTTACCGCTTAATGCTGCGACAGGATCGGTTTCTCCTGTTGTTTGCAAAACTTTGGCTTTTACTTTGGATATAGCAACACCTTTTTGACTAGCTTTTCTAACCTCAACACCCAAGGCGTTAATGGTTACAGTTTGCAATACTTCACCACCTTCTTGCATGGTTACGTTTACAACACCGGAAGCCCCAACTTTTTTCTCTACGGTCTTATAGCCGATATAAGAAAA
>Ga0256846_1000039_pt1 | contig 54163 bp, 49 predicted proteins | sample TevniametaG_FD_189098 | JGI IMG/M metagenome (GOLD analysis project Ga0256846, IMG submission 189098) | Tube worm associated microbial communities from hydrothermal vent at the East Pacific Rise, Pacific Ocean - Tevnia | ecosystem: Host-associated > Annelida > Integument > Unclassified ...
TGATTCTTTACGAGATGCTTTTAGAATTTTTGATGAAATTCATATTTCAAAAGACGATAGAGATTGTTTGCAAATTTATGCTCCAAAACTTTTGGAAAAACCGATTGTTACCAACGATGTTGTTGAAATTTTGGACGATAAACATTTCAGATGGTTGGGACGCTATGATTATGTGGTGAATAGTGGTGGTATCAAATTGCATCCAGAGCAGATTGAAGAAAAATTGCGCTCGCTCATTTCAAGAAGATTTTTTATAGCCGGTAAGCCTGATGCAAAACTCGGAGAGAAATTGATCTTGCTGATTGAAGGAGACAGTTATCCGGTCAATCAAATGGCGTTTAAAAAAGTTCTAAAAAAATATGAAATGCCAAAAGAAATTATTTTTATTAAACAACTTCAGGAAACGCCCAATGGAAAGCTGAAAAGAAGTTGAATTATAAATAGACGTTTTGGTGGCAAAGAGAAAGAGAATACGATGATAAAAGCTTATTGCATTGTGAATTTCAAAGCTTTGAGAACTTGTTGCCAGTCATCAATGGCAAAAAATTGTTAAAACTCATTCTAAACTACCGCCAATACGCCGGTTAATTCAAAAAAAATTCTTACTTTGGCACATTGATTTTAAATCCTTGTATGAAGAAGATTTTTTACTTATTCGTTTTTATCGGTTTTAATTTACTTGCACAACAAAAGCAAATCACAATTGATGATATCTGGAATGGCACTTTTCGCCCTGACTATCTCTACGGACTGGAATCAATGCCCAAAGGCAATCGATATTCGAAAATAGAAGTAAATCGTAAAGAAAAAACTTACGAAATAGGAATTTATGATTATGCCACTCAAAAGAAAACGGAAACAGCTTTTTCCACCAAGAAATATCCTTTTGTGGGTTATTTTGAATATGAATTTTCATCAGACGAAACCAAAATTATCATAGGGTCGAACTTGAAGTCAATTTACAGACATTCCAAAAAAGGAATCTATTATGTCTATGACCGAAAAACAAAAAGGCTGACCAAAATTGATGATGCCAAAATTCAAGAACCTCATTTTGATCCTGCATCGAATAAGGTGGCATTTGTAAAAGATAATAATCTGTTTGTCAAGGATTTGAAAAATAAAAAAAGCTTTCAAATCACTTTTGACGGTGAGAAAAATAAAATCATCAACGGAATTCCCGATTGGGTTTATGAAGAAGAATTTGGTTTTGCCAAGGCTTATCAATGGAGCAAAGACGGTAAAAAGATTGCTTTTCTCAGATTTGACGAATCTGAAGTGCCTGAATTTTCAATGATGCGCTATGGCGAGGATTTATATCCGAAAGTAGAAACTTTTAAATATCCGAAAGCCGGTGAAAAAAATTCCAAGGTCACGCTTCATGTATATGACTTGAAAACAAAAAAAACAAGAAAAATTGATTTAGGCGACTATGAGTATATTCCAAGAATCAAATGGGCAAATGCTGATTGTATTACTGCCGTTACGCTGAATAGGCACCAGAATATCCTAAAGCTATACAAGTATAACACGAGATTCAAAAAAGGCGGATTTGTGATTGAAAGAAAATCAGACACTTATGTCGATTTAGAAGCCACGGACAATTTCACTTTTTTAGATGGAGGCGGTTTCATCTGGTCTAGTGAGAAAGACGGCTATAATCATTTTTATCTGTATAACAGAAAAGGAGATCAAATCAGGCAAATCACCAAAGGAAATTGGGAGATAACAGATTTTTACGGCTATGATTCTGAAACAGACAGAATTTTTTATCAATCAACTGAAACCGGAAGCATAAATCGTGCGATTTATAGCATTGATTTGAATGGTGAACACAAAAAAATACTCAGCCCGCCCAACGGAAGTTCATCTGCAAAATTCAGTGCCAACTACAAATATTTTATCAATACATATTCATCTGTTTCGGTTCCCTATACATTTACAATTAATTTTTCTGAAACGGGAGAAGTTGTCAAAACAATTATCGACAACAAAAACTTGCTCAACAAATTAAAAGCCTATCAAATACCTAAAAAATCTTTTACGCAACTGGTTTCTTCAACCGGCGAAATGCTTAACGCTTATATCATAGAACCGATTGGCTTTGATACGCTTAAAAAATATCCTGTTCTTATTTATCAATACAGTGGTCCGAATGTTCAAACCGTTCGCAATGTCTGGAGCAGTTCCAATGATTATTTTCATTACATATTAGCGCAGAAAGGCTATATGGTGATATCTGTTGATTCGCATGGAACCGGCGGACGTGGCGCAAGGTTCAAAAAATCGACCTATAAACAATTGGGAAAATTGGAATTGGAAGATATTACCACTGTTGCTCAAAATTTATGCGCTTATGATTTCATAGATAATAAACGTATCGGAATTTGGGGTTGGTCTTTTGGCGGTTATATGTCAAGCAATGCCATTTTGAAGAAAGCTGATGTCTTCAGCATGGCAATAGCAGTGGCGCCGGTGACCAATTGGCGCTTTTATGACACAGTCTATACCGAAAGATTTATGCAAACCCCTCAGGAAAATCCAAAAGGATATGATGACAATTCCCCTTTGTTTTTCAGTAGCGGACTCAAAGGAAAGTTTTTGTTGGTTCACGGAAGCGGAGACGATAATGTGCATGTGCAAAACAGCATGAGACTGGCAAAAGTGTTGCAAGAAAACGATCAAGCCTTTGACGAAATGATTTATACCGATAAAAATCACGGAATCTATGGTAAAAAAACACGCCATCATTTGTTTAAAAAAATGTTGCGTTATATTGAAAATAATTTATAATTGATGAAAATCAGATTTGAAACCAAAGCAGAAAGTAAGGAACGACAATTGAAAGCGTTCTTGCAAAAATCACCTGATGAAAGATTTTTGACGTTTTTAAAAATGTCTGAAGCTTATGCAAAACTGTTTGACGTTAATAATAGTCGTGGAAATGATAATAATTTCATTATTGAAAAGAAACAATGAATTGGCATAATGACATTATCAAATTTATTGAACTGGCTCAAAAATTAGAAGTTAGAATGATATTGGTGGGTGGCGGTGCAGTTAATTTTCACGGTTACCAACGTAGTTCGACTGATATCGATTTTTGGATTGATACCAAAGAAGATAATTTGGATAAACTGATAAAGGTTTTCAATGAGATGGGATATGATATTGAGAAATTTTCTGAAAAAGTAAAAAATAAAATGCAAAATATCTCGGTGAAATTTTCTGATGACATTGAATTAGAATTAATTACACGATTTTCAATAAATAAATCTTTTGAGCAAGCTTATAAAGATGCCGTTTCTGTCAATAAACTTGGAAAAAAAGTTTTATATTGGCGTGTTTTATCATACGATGACTTAATTACGAGTAAAATCAAATCAAATCGTCCAAAAGATTTATTAGATATACAAGAACTGGAAAGAATTAGAAAAAATAACCAAAATAAATAAAAATTATGGAACAAAATAAAAATCAAGGACATCCAAAAGCCTTGTATACATTGTTTGCAACTGAAATGTGGGAACGTTTCAGTTACTATGGAATGCGAGCTTTATTTACGCTATACCTAACGGCAGAATTAATTAACGGAGGTTTTGGATTATCAGAAGATGATTCTCTAAAACTCTATGCTGTTTTTACAGGTTTGGTTTATCTCACGCCTATTTTAGGGGGCTGGGTTGCCGATAAATTTTTAGGCAAGCGTAAAACCGTTTATATCGGAGGATTAGTAATGGCAGTGGGTCAGTTTTTGCTGGCTGCCAGTGCTTTTCTGTCTAGCTCATTAAGCCCTGATATCAGACTGGTTCTTTTCAATTTTGGATTAGGCGTATTGATTATTGGTAATGGTTTCTTCAAACCAAATATTTCAACTATAGTTGGTGACTTTTATGATGATAATGACCCGAGAAAAGATTCGGCTTTTAATATTTTCTATATGGGTATAAATCTGGGAGCTATCTTGGGACCATTCATTGCAGGAGCTTTAGGAGAAAAAGTTGCTTGGGGTTGGGGATTTCTCGCTGCCGGAATCGGTATGATATTGAGTGTAGTTTGGCTTAATTTTAGAGAAAATACACTTGAAGACAAGGGGTTGCCTCCTAATTCTGAAGAAGGAAAACTTGTTTTGAACGGGAAAGATTGGAGAGATATTTTGATTTATTCCATCGGTGTGGTTGTCGCAACTTTTGTTGTGATGACTGTTTGGAGGAATTTACCCGTAGCCGCTACCAAGGTGATTACAATTGCAGGTTTCTCCGCCATCGTTTTAGGACTGGCTTATGTTATTATCAAAGGGATTGAAGAAGGAGATGCTTGGAAAAAGAAATTTTATGGCGTGGTTGCTGTTGTTCTTGGATTTTTGATTGTGAAGTATGGAGGAATTTGGAATTCAATACCGGAAAATGCACAGAAATATGCTTTGTATGCTGTTGCTTTATTAGCTCTTGTAGGCATTATAATGCTCCTTAGAAATGAAAATAAAGATTGGAGCAGGATGGGAGTTATTATAACCCTTGCATTTTTTAATATTGCTTTTTGGGCAGGATTTGAGCAGGCAGGAGGAACATTCAATATTTTTGCAAAAAATTTCACAGACAGAACCTTTTTTGGTTGGGAAATGCCGGCATCTTGGTTTCAAAATATCAATCCGATTGCTATTTTGATTTTAGCCCCTATCTTTTCTGTGGTATGGCTTAAATTGGATAAAATAAAATTAAACCCCAGAACATCCATCAAATTTGCTTTAGGTCTTTTCTTTGGAGCGTTAGCATTTTTTATTATGACACAAGCACAAGGTCTAATCAATAACGGAGCAACTAAAGTATCTCCAATGTGGTTATTCGTAGTCTATGTTGTTTTGACTTTAGGAGAGCTAATGCTATCGCCTATAGGTTTATCAATGATTACAAAGTTGGCTAACCCAAAACTAGTATCTGTTGTGATGGGTTTATGGATGGCTAGTTTTGCTGCCGGTAACTTTATGGCGGGTATGTTGAAAAGTATTTTAAAACAATATGATTTTCCTCTTTATCCATTTATCATGTGGGTGATGTTAGGTGCAGGTCTAATCATTGTATTTCTTTCTCCATTGCTGAATAAAGCTATGAAAGGAATACACTAACAAAAAATAATAATTAGAAATTAAAATTATGAGTACAGAAAATAAAGATTTAGGGTTCATAGGTTTATTAAAATCTTTTACAAAGCCGTTTTGGATTGCCAGTGCGATGGAACTTTTTGAACGTTGGGCATGGTATGGATTGTTTGCCGTTTTGGCGTTATATTTAACAGGGTCAACGGATGAAGGAGCATTAGGTTTTACGCATATTCAGAAAGGTGAAATCATGTCGTATGTGACTTTTATTTTATATTTACTTCCCATCATAACCGGAGCCATAGCTGATAAAATCGGCTATAAATTATCCTTGGTGATTGCCTATACCTTATTAGGCACCGGATACTATTTTATGGGAGAAGTTACATCATATACCGCTGTTTTCTTAGTGTTTTTATGGGTAGCAGTCGGTGCGGCAATGTTTAAACCTATTGCCTCTGCCATTGTAACAAAATCAACTAATAAACAGAACTCATCTTTTGGTTTTGGTGTGTTCTATATGATGGTGAATATCGGAGGATTTTTCGGACCTTTATTTTCTGCAAAATTAAGAGATACTTACGGATGGAAAATAGTATTCATAATGGCGGCTACTTCAATTGCCGTCAACATGATATTGGTATTGTTCTTTTTTAAAGAACCTAATAGAGAAAAATCAAAAGAATCAATTGGTGAAAGTATTAAACGCTCATTCTTGAATATAGGTGAAGCACTATCCGATATGAAATTAACACTGTTATTGTTGATTATGATTGGTTTCTGGTTGATGTTCAATCAGTTGTTCTATACATTGCCAACGTTTATAGAGGATTGGGTAAACACCACACCTTTATACGATGCACTACATAATGTGCTGCCGGGCGTTGCAGATTTCTTTAAAAACAAAGAAGGTGGTATCAACCCTGAAATGGTTGTGAATTTGGATGCTTTCTTTATTGTGATTTTGCAAATGATTATTTCCACTATTATTTTGAAATGGAAACCCATTAGCGCCATGATGTCGGGCATATTAATTGCCATTATCGGTATTGCACTGTCGTTTTATACCAACAACGTAATGTATACAGTATTAGGTATATTAATTTTTGCCATTGGTGAAATGACTTCTAATCCAAAGTTTTCGGACTATATTGCCAAAATCTCACCCAAAGGAAAAGAAGCGCTATATATGGGAACCTATTTTCTGCCCATTGCATTTGCCAACTTATTGACCAAGTGGATTACAGGAGATTTATATGAAAAATTTGCAGATAAATCCGGTCTATTACGCAGAGAACTGCTCCAAAAAGGTATTGAATTACCTGAGATTTCTAAAGCCTATCCAAAAAATAAGTTTTTTGAAGAAGCTGCTGATAAATTACAAATGACTCCGGATCAACTGACACAAAACCTGTGGGAAACATATCACCCAAGTACGATTTGGTATATTATTGCCGGAATTGGTTTAATCACCATAGTTGGATTGGTAGTCTATGATAGAGTTATTGCTGCAAAGGCTAAAAAAGCTTTAGAAGAGTAGCGTGTAGTTGTTTAATTATAAATAAAATAATATCCAAAAAGCTGTTTGATTTATACAAGCAGCTTTTTTTTGTCCTGGCAGTCAATTAAACTAAGTTTTGTATCTTTAGCCCTAAAATTTATACTATGTCAGGATACACTCAAGAACAAGATCAAAAACAAATATTAGGACATCCGATAGGATTATTTGTGTTGTTCTTTACGGAAATGTGGGAACGCTTCAGTTACTATGGCATGCGTGCCATTCTCATACTTTTTCTAATTGCCAAAATAAGTGAAGGCGGTTGGGGCTGGGAAAGAAAAGAAGCAACTGCCCTTTTTGGTTGGTATGTGATGTTGGTTTATTTTTTACCTCTACTCGGCGGCTGGTTGGCAGACCACAAATGGGGGCATGTCAAAACAGTAATTGTCGGTGCGTCAATCATCACTTTAGGTCATGCATCCATGGCAGTTGCCGATCTGAACATAGGAATTGATTTGAAATTTTTGTTTTATTTCGGATTGCTTTTCATCGTGTTGGGAACAGGACTTTTTAAACCAAATATGTCTTCTATCGTGGGAAAAATGTATCCAACCAATAGCCCTAAGAAGGATGGTGCTTATACCATTTTCTATATGGGAGTGAATTCAGGTGCCTTTATCGGAACTTTGCTGGTGGGTTGGATTGGAGAACATTATAATTGGAGTTGGGGATTTGGCTTGGCAGGAATCTTTATGTTGTTCGGGTTGTTGCAATTTGCCAATGCCAGAAGAATTTTTGGCGAAGCAGCCAATAAACCGCAGCCCAAGACAGTGGATCTAAGTGAAGAAGAACTTAAAAAACAAGTGCCTTTCACCCAAACGGATTTAATACTTGCCTCGATAGGAGGAGTTTTGGCGATTTCTTGGATTGTAGATGGAATTTATAATGTGGTCACACGTGGTGGTCATTTTTTGAAACAAAATTTTATGGAGTTCGATTTGTTGGGAAACCATTTTAATATGGGACTCGGAACATTTTTATTCTTGCTGTCTATATTTATATTTGTCGTGTTGGGACTTTCAAGGATTGTTAGATTTGAGACGATTGAAAGAGATAGACTGATTGTGGTCTTTATCATTGCTTTTTTTGTAGTTTTCTTTTGGGCGAGTTTTGAGCAAGCCGGAACTTCCATGACATTGTTTGCCAGAGATTATACCAGTAGGGTGCTGACAGGTAACTGGGGAATGATTTATAAAACTTTTGATGTGATTATCTCGTTGATTCCCATGCTTATTTTGACATGGATTATCAGTAAATTGGCAACATCCATATACAACACATATCCTTTAACGGTTATTTTTACAACGATTAGTTTTGTCATTATTTGGTATCTCGTAATCATGAGAGTTTATGATAAAATTACGGGAGAAAACACTTTGGTTGATACTTCGTGGTTTCAAATACTCAATCCTTTTTTTATTGTTATTTTAGCACCTTTATATTCCAAAATTTGGAAAAAATATAAATTTTCCGGACCACAAAAATTTTCAATCGGTCTCACTTTGTTAGGCTTTGGTTTTGGCATGTTGGCTTATGGCGCCCTTGAAATACCAAACGGTGCCAAAACAGCTTCTGTCAGCATGCTTTGGCTGTTGCTGGCTTATTTGTTGCATACCATGGGAGAACTGGCAATTTCTCCGGTAGGACTTTCTTATGTAAGCAAATTGACACCGGGAAGAATGCTGGCATTTCTGTTCGGAATTTGGTATGTGTTCACCGGTTTGGCAGGTAAATTGGCAGCAACCATGGCAGAAAATATGGACGATATTGCGGCGCAACAAGGCTTGTCAGGCTTTTTCCTGATATTTACAATCATTCCCATCATTGCAGCCCTGATAATCCTACTGCTTAATAGACCGATTAAAAGAATGATGCACGGCATTGAATAGTTTATTTTCTCAATACCAATTCCAAATCTTTGATTGGAACATTGGCAGTAAATTTTCCATAGTTAAGAACAGCCTTATTTTTTTCGAGCTTTTCTATTATGGCATTAGCCTGACTGCCTTTGATACGAACTTGGTCACCGAGTTGCGGCGTAAAATTCATGGTTTTAATTTCAATTTTTTCCAGTTCTTTTGAAACATTCTTGTTTATCAATTCTTGCTGAACTTCTTTTTTCAGCTTTTGGGTTTCAAGTTTTGCCGTTTTGGTTTGTTGCTTTTCTTTTTTGCTCTGCTTTTTGGTTTTGTCCAATTGTGGAAATTTTTTGTTTTTCTCTACCTCAGCCCATTTAAAGACCTGTTGAGTGAGGCGTTTGGCATTCTGATGCTTGAAATAATCTTCAAAAAGTTTTTCTATTTTTTGTCCGGCGTTAAGCAAATCGTTTTCCAGTTGATAAAGCTTGTTAAAACGATTGAGTTTATGCAATAAGTCTTTGTTGAGTTTCATTTGATTTTTTTGCGTCTCTTCCAGCACAACTTTTTCTTTGTTGTATTGAGCTTGCAATTCTTTCATACGTTTGATCTCTTTTTGCATTTTCACTAAAGTTTGATCAAATTTCACTTTACTTCGACTGACTTTTTTCTTTGACTTATTGATGATACTATAAGGAATTCCGATTTTTTGTGCCACTTCAAACGTAAAAGAACTTCCGGCTTGCCCGATATTGAGTTGGTAGGTAGGTTGTAAACTTCGCAAATCAAATTCCATATGCGCATTGATAATTTCAGGAAGTTCATTTGCAATGAGTTTCAGATTATTGTAATGTGTGGTGATGATGCCAAAGGCATTTTTTTGATAAAATTCCTCCAAAAAAGCCTCCGCCAAAGCGCCTCCTAATTCAGGATCAGAACCGGTTCCGAATTCATCGATTAAGAACAAAGTATTCCGATTGATTTTTTTTAGGAAATTACGCATGTTTTTCAAACGATAACTATAAGTAGAAAGCTGATCTTCAATAGATTGATTGTCGCCAATGTCGGTTAAGACATTTTTAAAAACAGGCAGCTGACTATTTTCATGAACCGGAATCAAAATGCCGCTTTGCGTCATTAACTGTAGCAGCCCGACTGTTTTTAGGCTGATGCTTTTTCCGCCTGCATTTGGTCCTGAAATAATGATAATGCGTTGTCTGTCGTTGAGTTCAATATCTTGTGAAACAACGGAAACTCCTATGCTTTCATTGGTCAGTTTAAGCAGAGGATGAAAAGCTTTGACCAAACTCAATGAACGATTTGTTGAAAGTGTGGGTTTGATGGCACCTAATTGTCGGGCAAATTTTGCTTTTGCAGAGATAAGGTCCAATCGGATTAAAAATAAATTATATGTTTTGAGAATATATTCAAAAGGTTTCAGCTTTTGTGTGACTTCTTTCAGAATTCTGACAACCTCTTGTTTCTCATCATATTTCAAACTGAAATAATTTTTTTGTAAGTGTACGGTTGCTTCCGGTTCAATAAAAACAATGCTTCCAGTCTTGGAAGTGCCCAATATGCTTCCTTTAACTTTTTTTCTGAAAGCAGCTTGAATACCCAACACGTTTCTGTCTTCGATAATACTTTCTTTGATGTCTGCCAAATATCCCAGTTTGTTATATTTTAATCGTTCTTTTGAAAAAATATCTAAGATTTCTTGTTTGACGGAGCGTATCTGTTTTCTGATTTGTTTGAGCTCCCCTGATGCTCCATCTTTGACCTCTGCATATTGATTGATTTTGCTGTTGATGATTTTGGCAATTTCAGGATGATATTCCAATTTTGCAATTTCCTTTAATAATGTAGGAAAGTAGGTTTTAAATTTTTCTAAAAACAATTGTAATTTTACTATAATCTCAACAGCTTGTGCAATTTGCAACAATTGTTTGGGCTCGATAAAAGAATTGTCAACTTTAAGCTTTTTCAAAGCATCATCAAAAGGATCTATCAGATGATGTGGCAATGTGTTTTCGCTTTCCAAAGAAGTCAAATATTCATCGGTAGCGTTTAAGTTGCTTTCAATTTCTTCAAAATCAGTAGCAGGAACAATTTTCAATACGGCATCTTTTGCCTTATCGGAATAAGCAAATTCAGCAATTTTTTCTAAAATGACATTAAATTCTAAATCTTCTAAAGCTTTAGGATGTATGGATTGAAATTTTCTCATTAAATTTGTTAGCAAATATTTACAAAAGTAATAAAATGGACGTAAAAATAGAGTCTTCTTGGAAGGAAATACTGAAAGATGAGTTTGAACAAGATTATTTTAAGAACTTAGTTTCTTTTGTCAAGCAAGAATATAGAACACAAATATGTTTTCCGAAGGGAAAAGAGATTTTCAATGCTCTGAATCATACTCCTTTCAAAGATGTGAAGCTTGTGATTATGGGGCAAGATCCTTATCCGAATCCGGGGCATGCACACGGGTTTTGTTTTTCCGTGCAGGAACAAGTGAAGCCTTTTCCTCCTTCATTAATCAATATTTTTAGAGAAATTGAACAAGATTTAGGCAAATCGTTTCCGGAGAATGGAACTTTGACACGTTGGGCAGACCAAGGCGTTCTGTTGTTGAATGCCGTGCTGACGGTCAGAAAAGGACAACCTCGTTCTCATCAGGGAAAAGGATGGGAGAAACTGACCAATAAGATTATTGAAAAAATCTCTCAAGAAAAAGAAAATGTGGTTTTTTTGCTTTGGGGAGGAGACGCTAAACGCAAAGAACAACTCATCGATACAAACAAGCATTATATCCTAAAATCAGGACATCCGTCGCCTTTGAGTGCCAACAGAGGCTATTGGTTTGGAAATAAACATTTTTCCAAAGCCAATTCATATTTAAAATCAAAAGGATTGAAAGAAATATCTTGGTAGAATTATTCAGAAACTTTTTTAGACAAGACCAAATCTGAATTGCTTTTATGGATTTCTTGATAATTATTGTTGGATAGCATTCCTCTTTTTGGGCGACAGTTTTTGCTTGAGCCACAAGAACTTAGAATTGCCAGTCCTGCAATGATGATTGCCGATAATATGATTTTTCTATACATAATGAATTTTATTTTTTTGTGAATGTACTAAAAATTAGAATAAAAACAAATTTATACCTTAAAACACCACACCAAATCCAACATTCACAGTGGGATATTCTTGAAGTGCATAACTGGCATATAGTCTCAAAGGAGTCAAATTCAGCCTGAAGCCAAAAGTGGATTCAAAACCTTCAACGCTGTATTTCATATGTAACGGATCTTTGACTTCAATGACTTCGTTTCTTATCAAATTTCCGTTGTTATCTTCGATTCTGAATTTATGTTTGAATGTTCCCAATGCATCAATTCTACTGAAACCTTCAGAATATCCAAATGCCCCAAACAAACTGATAATTTTATAGTCCATTGATGCAATTGCCTGAAAAGTGATGCTATTTATTCGTGAATCAATGTGTCTGTCATCATCAGGATATTGATAGTCGATATTGATATTGTTAAAAGCACCGATTACAGATAAATTAAAATTGCTGCTTTTGTCTTCATCTTTTTTGTTACTTGAAAAATATTGAGAAATACTGTGTTTCACACCTATTCCCAACATATTGATTGAACCTCCCGCAATTTTAACACCCGGCAGATATCTGAGTCCAACTTCAGTTCCCATTGGCAATCCCATGGAAAGCTGGAAATTTGGAGCGGGAACAGCATTGACGGGCAAATCTTCTTTGATGCCGTTTCCTGCTTCGAGTTCCAAAACTTTTACTTCAAGATTGTTGATTGGGATAATAATTTTCAATCGGCTATCTGTGTTTTCTCCCATCGCAGTGGGCAATCGGTTACTTCCGGATTCTAATCTCAAATATTTATATTCCGCATCGTTAAAGGTAAAATTTTCTTTATGCTTGGGCACAAAAGCGCCGGCAACTGAAAGGTCAAACTCAAATTTAAAAGCTTTGAGTGGTTTCGCAGTTGTGTACCAATTTTCGCTGGTAGCATATAAAAGCCCTTCCATGAAAGATGTGCTGTAATGCTCCAAATAAATATTAGCATCTTCTTTTGCCGCCACGATATCCGTGAAATCTTGTGCCTTACTCTGCCAAATGGAAGAGAGAACAAATACGCTGAAAATTAATAAGCTCGTTTTCATGAGTATATATTGTTTTGGGATAATAATGTTATGCATCTATATTGGCATAAATTGCGTTTTTCTCTATGAATTCTCTACGCGGCGGGACTTCATCTCCCATTAGCATAGAAAAGACTCTATCCGCTTCTGTTCCATTTTCAATCACTACCTGTTTCAAAATTCTACTTTCAGGATTCATGGTTGTTTCCCAAAGCTGTTCGGCATTCATTTCTCCCAGACCTTTATACCTTTGAATATGAGCGCCATTCCCAAATTCATTCATCAGTTTTTCTCTCTCTTCTTCATCCCAAGCATAGGCTTTTTTCTGTCCTTTCTTGACTTGATAGAGCGGAGGAGTGGCAATATAAACATGCCCGTTTTCAATCAATTCTTTCATATATCTGAAAAAGAACGTCATAATTAATGTCGAGATATGACTTCCATCCACATCGGCATCTGTCATAATGATGACTTTATGATAACGAAGTTTTTCCAGATTTAGTGCCTTACTGTCTTCCTCGGTTCCAATGGTTACGCCTAAGGCAGTAAATATATTTTTGATTTCTTCATTGTCAAATACTTTGTGTTGCAAGGCTTTTTCAACATTTAAAATTTTTCCTCTCAAAGGAAGAATAGCTTGAAAATTTCTATCACGACCTTGTTTGGCAGTTCCGCCTGCTGAGTCTCCCTCAACCAGGAATATTTCACAACGTTCTGAATCGGTTTCAGAACAGTCCGATAGTTTTCCGGGCAATCCTGCTCCTCCCATAACGGTTTTTCGTTGCACCATTTCACGTGCTTTTTTTGCAGCATGTCTGGCCTGGGCGGCAAGAATAACTTTTTCAACGATAATTTTAGCATCTTTTGGATTTTCCTCCAGATAGTTGGTTAGCATTTCCGAAACGGCTTGACTCACGGGTGCATTAACTTCTCTGTTTCCAAGTTTTGTTTTGGTTTGTCCTTCAAATTGTGGCTCGGCAACTTTAACAGATATAATTGCCGTTAGACCTTCACGAAAATCATCACCTGAAATTTCAAATTTCAGCTTATCAAGCATTCCTGATTTTTCTGCATATTTTTTTAATGTTCCTGTGAGTCCGCGTCTGAAACCGGAAAGGTGTGTGCCTCCTTCATGTGTATTGATGTTGTTCACATATGAATGAATATTTTCTGTATAAGAAGTATTGTAAATCAAAGAAACTTCTACGGGAACACCGTTTTTTTCTCCTTCCATGCTGATTACATCTGAAATGATAGGCTCACGATGTGCATCCAAAAAACGAATAAATTCTTTCAAGCCTTCTTTGCTAAAAAACTCATCTTTTATGTATTCGCCTTTCTCATTTTTGTTTCTGAGATCAGTGATGCTAATGGTAATCCCTTTATTCAAAAAGGCGAGTTCTCGCATTCTTAGCGCAAGTGTATCATAATCGAACTCAATGGTCTGTTTAAATATTTCTTTGTCGGGATGAAAAGTAACCATAGTTCCGGTTTCTTTTGTTTCGCCAACGACTTTCACGGGATAAATAGCTTTCCCTTTTTCATATTCTTGCTGCCAAATTTTACCATCCCTAAATACTTGTGCGGTGACATGGTCAGAGAGTGCATTTACAACAGAAACTCCAACTCCATGCAAGCCTCCGGAAACTTTATATGAATCTTTATCGAATTTACCTCCGGCACCAATTTTGGTCATAACCACTTCAAGGGCGGAAACACCTTCTTTTTTATGCATGCCGACAGGAATTCCCCGACCGTTATCTTTTACAGATACGGAATTGTCCTCGTGGATAATAACATCAATTTTATCACAATGCCCTGCCATAGCTTCATCAATTGAGTTGTCAGCAACTTCATAAACCAAATGATGTAGCCCTCGAACACTGATGTCTCCAATATACATGGATGGGCGCATTCTTACATGTTCAATACCCTCCAGTGCCTGAATACTATCGGCTGAATAGCTGTTTTGCTTTGTCTTATCTTCGCTCATAAATATCTTTTTTCAGAAAAATTAACATAAATACAAAGATACTAATTCTTTTTGATATTTGTCTAGATTTTTCTTTTTACTTTTGCCTTGTCAATGAGAATTTTATTACTAGGAGAATACAGTCGTCTGCACAATACGCTCAAAGAAGCTTTGCTGTCTTTGGGACATGACGTCATGCTGGTGAGCACAGGCGATTATTTTAAAAAATTTCCATCGGATATAGACGTTTCTTCCGGATTGTTACGCACAAAATTTACTAAAAAAACAGGCGTTGCATTTTATAAGTTGTTCAAACTTGATATTTTTAAGAAAGATGTTTATTTCAACTTAAAAAAATATATTGATAGTTTTAAAAATTTTGACGTAGTTCAACTGATTAATGAAGATGCTTTTGGAATTTATCCTGAAGATGAAATTAAGATTTTGAATAAGATTTTTGCCCGAAACAAAAAATCGTTTGTTCTGGCTTGTGGAGAAGATACACATGTAATTGACTATTATAACAGTAGGAAAGTAAGATATTCCATACTTAATGCTTATTTTGAAAACTCAGGTCTTGACAAGCATTTTGCTTTTTCTTTTAAATATTTGAAACCCGAATATCAGGAGTTGCATCGTTTTGTTTTGGAACATGTTGACGGCATAATACCATCTGATTTAGATTATGCTATTCCATACAGAGGTATAGACAAGGTTTTGCCTCTCATTCCAAATCCGGTTAATGTTGATCGTTTTGAATTTGAGCCACTTGTTATCAACGGAAAAATCAATATTTTTCATGGAATTAATGAATTGAGTTATTATAAGAAAGGGAGCCATATTATTATTGATGTTTTGAATCAAATCGAAAAAAAATATTCCAATAGAGTGAATATCACAACGGTACGGAATATGCCTTATAATCAATATGTGCAGCTATACAATCAAGCACATATTTTTATTGATCAGCTCTACTCATTTGATCAGGGATTTAATGCTTTGGAAGCCATGGCAAGAGGCAAATGTGTATTGACGGGCGCAGAAAAAGAATTTGAAACATTTTATAATTTAAATCGAGAAGTGGCGGTGAATGCCAGCCCTGACAAAGACAAATTATACCAAACACTCGAAGAATTGATTTTGCATCCGGATAGAATTGTTGATGTGGGTAAAAATGCGAGAAAATTTGTCGAAGAAAAGCATCATTACAAAGAAGTGGCAAAGCTTTATATAAATGCATGGCAATCTGTTTAATTAAGGATTTACAATTATTTAAACATTAAAATTTTATAGGTTTATAAAATGCCATAACTTTGCAGAAAAATTTTAGTTATGGAAATAGCATTGATATCACATGATGGGAAGAAGCCTGAAATGGTCAAATTTATTATGGAACACAAGGGGCAGCTGCTCGATAAGAATATCACACTGATTGCAACAGGAACCACCGGAAAGTATGTAGAAGAAACCGGATTGAAAGTCAACAGATTATTATCGGGACCTCTTGGTGGAGATGCCCAGATTGCGGGTCGTGTGGCAGAAGGGAAAACCAAAATGGTTATCTTTTTTAGAGACCCTTTAGACAAACATCCTCATGAACCTGATATTTCGATGTTAATGCGTATTTGCGATGTGCATAATGTTCCTTTGGCCACCAACCCTGCAACGGCAGATTTGTTGTTTAAAGCCATAGAATAGTCTATTCCAGCATCGTAGTTTTTTTGCTGAATACGGTTTTTCTGAACAGAAATACAATAAAAATAAGGTATAGAAGATAAGAGATGAAATATGCCATAGGAACCCCCTCCAGCTCATATTTTTTGATCAAAATGGAACTCAATAGATAGTAAACCATCCAAAAACCTATTTCTGTAGTGATATAATAAAGCACTTTTGTCTTGGCAAGCATCAGATAGGCAACCGTTAGTGATACAATACGTAATAAGTCTCCTGCCAGTTGCCATTTGAACAAATTTTCTGCGGGTGTATATTTGTCTGTGAAGAATAGAATAATTGCCCAATGTCTTGCAAAAAAAAGTATTATCATTCCGATTAAGAAAAGTGGAAATAATTGTTTAAAAAACATTTTTAACTCTCTTTGAAATTCCTTGTTTGTATTGATTTTGGATAGTTGCGGATAGTAATAGAGCGAGAAAATGGGTGTCACAAACGAGAGAAACAGGCTTGTTATTTTTTTGACAGCATCCCAGTATCCGGCAAAACTAACTCCGGTTGCACTTTGAAAGTGGTTGATAATTAGGTTCCGAATAAAAATATTAAATATGGGAATGGTGATGGCTGAAACCAAAGCCATTGCAATGAATCCATATAACCGCTTATAATGCAGTTTATTGGCATCTCCAAGAGAGAAGTTCATAATTTCCAGCATGTCTTTCCTGATATATAAAAGCGTTACGACAAAAGAAATAACCTGCGTAATCAACACCAAGAGTAGTGCTCCGAACAAGTTCAGGTTGATGATGAGATTAATCGCTACCAAAGCCGTGGCAATATTGGCAACAATATTGATATAGATAACTTTCTTATATTCTTGGAAACCATTTAAAATCGCAATCAGAATGCTATTAAGTGCAAAAATAGGGACAAGAATTCCCGTGATGATAATGAGAAGTTTTAGGTCTTTATCACCAAATAGTTGTTGGTTGATGGTACCTGAAAAAGTGATGAGTATCATGCTCAGCATCAAGGATGTAATCAAAACAATTTTATAGGTTGATGCCAAAAATGAAGAAAGTTGTTTCTTATTGTTTTGATATTTTGAAGAGTATTTAGTGACACCCTCATTAATTCCCAGAGTTGAAACACCTTGAACGGTTTGTGTAAAATTTCGTAGTTGTTCCGTGAGCCCCGTTCCCTCCGGACCAACGTAAATTGCAATAATCTTATTGATAATCCATCCCGTTCCTATACGTGCAAGAACAGCCAATGAGTTGAAAGCCGATATTTTCAACCAAATGTTCTGATACAATATTTTTTTTAATCTATTCAATAGTGATTAATTTTTTCAATAATATAATCTGTTTCATCTTCAGTCAAATTCGGACGGATAGGAATGCTCAATATTTGATTATGAATCTGCTCAGTGACAGGAAGTTGCAGATTGCGTAGTTCAGGATAAGCTTGCTGTAAATGCGGTGGAACAGGATAGTGAATCAGAGTTTCTATGCCATTGCTAGATAGATATTTTCTAAAATTGTCTCTGTCTTTTGTTCTGATAACAAACTGATGAAAGACATGCTCTTTTTGTTTAAATTCCGTTGCAGATATGATTTTATAGTTTTTTATATTTTGTAGATATTTACGGGCAATTTTTCTGCGTTTTTCATTCTCTTTGTCTAAATATTTGAGCTTTATGTTGAGAAAAGCAGCTTGAATTTCGTCTAACCTTGAGTTGATTCCTTTAAAATCATTGATATATTTTTCAGACTGTCCGTAATTGCTCAATTTTAATATTAGATTGGCCAAATCTTTGTCATTTGTGGTGATGGCACCACCGTCACCAAGCGCACCGAGATTTTTGGTGGGATAGAAACTGAAAGCGGCGATTTTTCCCAGATTTCCTGTTTTTTTCTCTTGATATATTGCACCATGCGCTTGTGCGGCATCTTCAATAACAATAAGATTATGTTTTTGTGCAATTTTGTTGATAGATTTCATATCGGCACATAAACCATAGAGATGAACAACCAAAATTGCTTTGGTTTTATCTGTGATGTGTTGTTCAATTAAATCGGCATCGATATTATAGCTTTCAATTTTCGGATCAACCAAAATGGGTTTTAATCCGGATTTGCTGATGGCAAGTATGCTGGCAATGTAAGTGTTGGCAGGAACAATGATTTCATCTCTATTTTTCAATTTTCCTTGAATTTTGTAGGCATCAAAAATCAATGAAATGGCATCCAGTCCGTTTCCGACACCAACAGCATAGTCACTATCACAGTAACGGGCAAAATTATGTTCAAATTTTTCGACTTCATCTCCACGAATATAGTATCCGGAATCTAAAAAATTGCTGAATTTTTTATGAAATTCGGCTTCATACTTTAGGTTAAGTTGTCGTAAATTCAGAAAATCTATTTTCATAGGATATCGGCTAATTTTTTATAATTTTCAATGTCCACTTCAAAAAACATTTGATTAACTGATTTGGCGCCAAAACTTTCTTTCCAGTAGACCAAGCCGGCTTGCAAGCTATTGTCAGTGGAGTCAGAGCTTCCAAAGCTGATATAACGAACCTTATCATAATATTTTTTGATGACAAAATCAGTTAGAATATCTACGGCATTCCTATATTTTTCATCGTTTGTGGCTTGAATATATTGAAAGTGCATGCTGTCATTGATAAGAAATATCAGAACACCCGCCAGCATTTTTCCGGAAAGAGAGATGCTGTATAGCCTGATATTTTCTTCAAATCTATTTTTTAACAACTTGATTTCGTCAATGTTATGAACAGGTTTGGTGTTGTGCCGAACCGCTAGATTTTTATTCACAATTTTCCAAAATGCTTCTAAATCACCGTTTTCATCAATGCTTAAAGGTTCTTTTTCAAGCTTATCAATGCTTTGTTGCCTGCTCTGATTGACTTTGTAGGGATTTTGGGTGTCAAACATAAAAAAAGGCTTCATCAATATGAGTCTGGCCCCCATTTGTGTGTAGATATAACTATTAATTTCATTGGCATTTCGATGAAAGATTGATGGAATGATCTTGATTTGCATCGTTTTGAATCCTTGTTGTTTGAGATATTTCATCGATGCTGCCATGATTTCAACTTTATGAGCGGTTTTCAATTTTTTATGAAACAAAAAATCAGCATAAGTAAGCCCTTTATGCGCAAATATAACATCGTTTATTTTGTGTGCGGGCAATACGGCAAGAAGATTTGTTTTTTTATAAATCATCAAAGAAAAATCATCAAAACGATGCTTGTGATAATCCATATATTCACGATTATGTAAGAAAGTGGCATTCTGGGATGCCGATATAAATTTATTCCATTCAGATTCCAGTTTTGGATTATATTTTTTTATTTCAAAACTCATATAAACTCGGCTTTTTCAATTGTCCTGACAGGAATTTCAATTTTTTCATCATTATTCAAAATCACAATACGCTCTGTGTTTGGATCAAACCCGATTAATTCTCCATTATATGTTTTTTTATCGGTCATAAAAGTATTCTTTTTTCCCTTATAAAATAAATATTTCAAATATTGCTTTGATATATATTTTTCATCTCTTTGATAGTTATTCTTTATCAAACTTGATAATTTTACAATAAGCAATTCAATATCAACATCTTGATTGATAATTTTTTTGATAGAAGTGGCATTCGGAAGATTGCAAAAGCTTGTCTGATTCACATTCAATCCAATTCCGATAATACTATGTTTTATCGTTTTGCGTTGTATGATATTTTCTATCAGAACACCCGATATTTTCTTACGTTCTGCCAATATGTCATTCGGATACTTAATGGCAACACCGGAGATGTTAAATGTTTCTAAAAGTTCCACTATGGAAATAGAAACGATTTGAGAGATTAAGAATTGTTTTTTTGGAGAAAAATTTGGTTTGAGATAGAAACTAATTAACAAATTTTTTCCTTGCTCTGCTTCCCAAACATTGGCTCTCTGACCTTTTCCTTTGGTTTGAAAATCAGCATATACATAAAAAAAGTTCTGCAGACTGTTATCTATAACCCAATTTTTCAGGAAATCATTTGTTGAATCGATGGTATCAAATTTGATAAAGTTCATTGAGATATAAATAAATAACTTATTTTTGCAAATATAATAACGAATATATGACAAAAACATCAAATGCGGATACTTTAATCAGTAAAATTATTGAAGGAATTGAAGAAGTTAAAGGGCAAAATACCACAATCATAGATTTGAGATTGATTGAAAATGCAGTGGCTCAATATTTTATCATTGCCGACGGCACTTCAAATACACAAGTTAGTGCGATTTCCGATTCTATCAAGAAGTTTGTTGGCAAGCAATTGCGACAAAAACCTTGGCATGTGGAAGGCGAAGACAATTCAGAATGGATTTTACTGGATTATGTGGATGTTGTTGTGCATGTTATGCAAAAACCTGTCAGAGAACACTATGATATTGAAGGACTTTGGGGTGATGCAAAAATTATTCAAATGAACCAAAACTAATAGACTTTATGGGTATAGACAACAAAAATCAAAATAAGAAAACGCAGACTGATAAAAAACCGAAATTCAATATTTCTTGGGTCTATCTCGTCATTTCTGTTGTGTTGTTTTTCATTTTCATGCAGCAATCCGATGATTCGGATGATAAATTCCTGACGATGAATCAATTTGATGAAATGTTATTTCATTCAAAAATCAAAGAAATTGTTGTAGAAAACAAACATATCGCTAAAGTCTATGTTAAAGACGAAGAGAAGAAAACCAAAAAGAAGGAATCTCAGGGATTTTTTTCAGAAGGAAATACACCTGATTATCTCGTTGAATTGGGAGATGTCAAACATTTTCAAGATAAGTTGGACAAAGCAAAAGAACAGGGTGTTGACGTAACCTATAAGTTCAAAACGGTTTCAGATGTTTTTATGAACATACTCGCCAGCGTTCTTCCGTGGGTTTTGATATTGGGTTTTTGGTTTTATGTGATGAAAAGAATGTCAGGAGGTATGGCAGGAAAAGGATCCGGTGGTGGCGGAATTTTCAATATAGGCAAGTCAAAAGCACAACTATATGATGCCAAGAAAAAAGAGAAAACAACTTTTAAAGATGTTGCAGGTCTTGAAGGAGCAAAAGAGGAAGTCAAAGAAGTAGTCGATTTTCTTAAAAACACAGAAAAATATACAAAATTGGGAGGAAAAATTCCAAAAGGTGTACTGTTGGTAGGCCCTCCGGGAACAGGAAAAACATTATTGGCTAAAGCAGTTGCAGGAGAAGCAAAAGTGCCTTTCTTTTCTCTTTCAGGATCTGATTTTGTTGAAATGTTTGTGGGAGTAGGCGCTTCGCGCGTGAGAGATTTGTTTAAAAAAGCTAAGGAAAAATCACCATCAATCATATTCATTGACGAGATTGATGCCATTGGAAGAGCAAGAGGCAGAAATCAATTAACCGGTGGCAATGACGAAAGAGAAAACACCTTGAATCAATTGCTGACAGAAATGGACGGATTTGGTTCCAAAGACAATGTGATTGTAATCGCTGCAACCAATCGAGCGGACATACTTGATAAAGCATTGTTGAGAGCAGGGCGTTTTGACCGCCAAATTTTTGTAGACCTTCCTGATTTGAATGAAAGATATGAAATTTTTCAGGTGCATCTGAAACCTTTAAAACTATCAAAAAATGTCGATGTGGAATTTTTAGCAAAGCAAACACCCGGATTTTCGGGGGCTGATATCGCAAATGTGTGTAATGAAGCAGCCTTGATTGCAGCCAGAAAAGTAAAAAATAAAGTTGAAAAGCAAGATTTTTTAGATGCGGTTGATAGAATTATAGGGGGGTTGGAAAAGAAAAATAAAATTATAAAACCGGAAGAGAAAAAACGTGTAGCACATCATGAAGCCGGACATGCCACAGCCAGTTGGTTGTTGGAACATGCACATCCTTTGGTAAAAGTGACCATTGTTCCGAGAGGACAATCTTTGGGAGCCGCTTGGTATTTGCCTGAAGAACGCGTTTTGGTAGAAACAGAACAAATGTTGGACGAGATGGCAGCAACCCTGGCAGGAAGAGCGGCAGAAGAAGTTGTGTTTGGAAATATATCGACAGGTGCTCTAAACGATTTGGAAAAAGTAACCAAGCAAGCAAGAGCAATGGTAACCGTTTACGGCTTGAATAAAAAAATAGGAAATTTGACCTATTATGATTCATCCGGACAAGAATATCAGTTTAACAAACCTTATAGTGAAAAAACAGCTGAAATTATAGACGAAGAAATCTCTAAAATAATTGAAAATCAATATAACAGAGCCTTGGAACTCTTAAAAGAACACAAAGAAGAATTGATGAAATTGGCAGAAAGATTGCTTGAAAAAGAAGTAATTTTCAAGGAAGATTTAGAAGAGATATTAGGAAAACGACCGTTTAAGGAAGAACAAGTGATGTTTGACAAATCAAAGAGAAATGCAGAGGATAAGAAGCATGACAAAGATGAAAAAACAGATGTAATCTAAGCATTAATTTTTGTGTTTAATAAAAAAGCATTAATTTTATCGGCAACATAACACATTTATTGAATGGAATTTTTTAAAAAATATTTTTCGTCTAAACACAAAAAGTTTGATCAGGACATCGAAGAAGCGGAAGATTCGCAGATTGAACAAATGCCCTTGGATGAAACTTTTGTTTATAATTTCAAGAAAAACGGAGGAAAATTCTTTTACCCCGATGACATTGATGACTATAAGGATGAATTGCTCCGAATTTTGAAATTTCTTCATACAGAAAAATATGCTGTGTTGGAGCGGGGTTATTTTCATTTTTTGCAAAAGTTGGATATTCCTGTCACGGATAAAATAGATGATAACTCAGTGTTGATAGGAGGATGTGAATATCTCATTGCCGATAATGGTTCTATTATGACAACATCCAAGCAAACCAAAGACAAGCGCAATCAAGAATTACCGAAAAAAAGAGTCTTTATAGGTCTTTCAAATCAAATTATTGAGTCAAAAGCAGAAGCACTGATAGAAATAAACAGAAAATACGAAACCTATCCGTCTAACATCCAAACGATTCGTTCTTTCAGAGAAGGTGAAGGTAACATTTTGACCGAAAGCAGTAGTCATTGGTATGATGCCTATCTAATCTTAATTGAAAGCGAATAATGAAAGAACTGCTGACCAGAGCTCTTTTCGGATTGATTTACGTGCTGATTGTCGTGTTTTCACTGCAGTCGCCACAAGCAACAGTTTTGCTTCTCGCCTTTTTTCTCTTTATGAGCTTGGTTGAATTTTCAAAACTTATCAACCAAAATCACAGATTGGTATTACTTCCTGCACTGATTATATATTTGTTGTCATATATGTTTGCAGGGAAATTAAATATTAACGTAATTCAAGTTGGAATGGGTTTTTCAATTTTGGTATTATTTGTTCCATTGGCGTTGTTTGTTTTTGAGAAATTGTCAAAAGAAGATATTCAAAAATTTTATTTATCAATTGTTTATTTGGTGTTGCCGTTTGCTCTGGCACTGAACTTGTCAAGAAACATATTATTGACTATATTCATTTTACTTTGGTCTTCCGATTCCTTTGCATATTTGGTCGGTAAATATTTTGGGAAGCATAAATTAGCAGAAAAAATATCTCCTAAAAAAACAATTGAGGGTCTTGCCGGTGGATGGATAGGTGCCACTATTGTGTCAATTTTGATTTATTATTATATGAATCTAAATCTTAGCCTTATGCAAATTCTGATTTTGGCAACTGTTGTTGTTGTTTTTGGCACGATAGGCGATTTGATAGAATCAAAATTTAAACGATTGGCAAGCGTAAAAGATTCAGGAAATATCATGCCCGGACATGGAGGGGTGTTAGATAGATTGGATAGTTTTATATTTGCAACTCCATTTGTTTATGTATTAATAACTTTTTTTAACTGATATAAGAATTAATGAATTTACATAAAGCAGGATATAGAATTATTGTTTGGTCATTTGTTGTTATTCTAGGGCTCAACCTTTGGTTGCATTCCTATGCTGAGCTCTATTGGGTGAAATGGATTTTTACAATAATCTCTTTATTTGTTTTTATGTTAATTGTCTCATTTTTTAGATTTCCTGAACGAAAGGTTCAGCCGAGGTCCAATGAAGTGATTGCTCCGGTTGACGGAAAAGTGGTTGTGATTGAGGAAGTTTTTGAGCCGGAATATTTTAAAGAAAAAAGACTTCAAGTGTCAATTTTTATGTCTCCTCTAAATGTTCATGCCACAAGATATCCTGTGAGTGGAAAAGTGGTTTATAGTAAATATTATAAAGGAAAACATTTGGTGGCTTATCACCCGAAATCATCAGAGTTGAATGAGAGAACCTCAATTGTAGTCAATAATCCTGTGGTGGGAGAAATTCTTTTTCGTCAGATTGCCGGTGCGGTTGCCCGGAGAATAGAAAACTATTCAAAAGTTGGAGATGAGATAGAACAAGGAGCAGATGCAGGATTTATCAAATTTGGTTCCAGAGTAGATGTTTTTCTGCCTGTCAACACCAAGGTTTGGGTAGTAATCGGTGACAAGACTCGCGGAGGAGAAACCATTCTTGCCGAGGTATAATTTATCTTTTAAATTTCACTTTTTGAAGGTTTAGTTCGGGTGGATTTTTCCATTTGATATTGCAACCGATACTAGGCTTTTGTTTATCTTCCGGAATTGTTTTTCCATCCAACAACAAGTCTAGCGCTTGTCTTAAATCTTTTCCGTCGAGCAGAAGATTATTTTTAGGTGTGCTTTCATCTAATCTGCCACGATAAACCAGTTGGTCATTGTTGTTAAATAAATAAAAATCAGGTGTGCAAGCAGCTTGATAAGCCTTTGCAACTTCTTGGGTTTCATCATACAAATAAGGAAAGGGGTATTTCAAATCAGAAGCTACTTTTGTCATCAATTCCGGAGCGTCTTGCGGATAGTTTCTTACATCATTTGAACTGATGGCTATGAAATTAATATCCTTGGATTGATATTCGTTCCCTATTTTCACCAGTTGACTGTTCACATGAATTACATAAGGACAGTGATTGCAAATAAACATTACAACGCTACCTTTTTCGCCTTTAAGTTGCCTAAAGGATTTTTTCTGATTGGAAACCGTATCTAAAAGTAAAAATTCAGGTGCAATAGTCCCTAGAGGGAGCATATTTGAAGGAGTTGCTGCCATGGTTCGATATTTTGAAGCTAAAATAAATATTTTAATTGAATAAGGTTACAAAAAAAAACGATATTTTTGCTTGTATTATGGCTAGGATTCACTCTCAAAAAATAGTAACACAAATCATATCTGCCAATTTTTTGGCAAATGAGATTGAACATATAGTTATTTCTCCGGGTTCTCGAAATGCCCCTTTTATTATAGAATTTACACATCATCCTGATTTTAAGAGTTATAGTATTGTAGATGAGCGTTCTGCAGGCTTTTTTGCTTTGGGAATGGCACAACAACTCAAAAAACCGGTTGTGTTGGTCTGCACTTCAGGATCTGCTCTGTTGAATTACTATCCGGCAATTGCCGAAGCTTTTTATAGCCAAATTCCGTTGATTGTTTTGAGTGCAGATCGTCCAAAAAAGTGGATTGATCAGGGAGAAGGACAAACCATCAGACAGCATGGAGTATTTCAAAATCATTCTTATTTTGATGTGAGTTTATTGGAGGATAAGCAAGAAAATGCCATTGAACAGAATACGAATAATATTCAAAAAGCAATCAGGATTGCTTATGAAAAACAAGGCCCCGTGCATATCAATGTTCCTTTTGACGAACCTTTATATGAAACAATCAATCAGACACAAATAACATCAAAACCTATAGGAATTGATTTGTCAGACAAAATCTATACAGAAGAAGAATTGACCGGATATGAAAAAATTTGGAATACAGCAGATAAAAAAATGATATTGGTGGGTCAACATCATCCGTCTGAATTTTTACAAAAGCAATTGGAAAAATTTGCAAAAGATTCCTCTGTGATCATCTTGACAGAAAATATTTCAAATGTTTATCATAATGATTTTATTAATAACATAGATCAAAACATTTTTTCTTTGGAATATAATCAGCAGTCTGAATTGAAACCGGATATTTTGATTACGGTTGGTCGTAATTTAATCTCAAAAAAAATCAAACAATTTTTGAGAGAGCACAAGCCAAAACACCATTGGCATGTAGAAAAAACAAAAATTCCTCCCAACACTTTCGATGTTCTCAATAAGCATTTTGATACGGCTCCGGAGATGTTTTTTAGTCAATTTTTATTTTTAGTAAAGCCAAAACAGAATAAAAATTATAAGAATAAATGGCTTTCCGTTAAGCAGGAGAATAAAATCAAACATGATAGATATCTATCAGAGACAAGCTATAGTGATTTGAAAGTTTTTGATTTGTTATTTCAAAAAATCCCTGAGAATTATTCTATCCACTGGGGAAACAGTTCGACCGTAAGATATGCGCAATTATTTGATTTCGGTAAAAAATCTTTAAATTTTTCCAATAGAGGAACCAGCGGAATTGATGGTAGCACATCAACAGCAATTGGTGCAGCCTGCGCAAGCCGGACTCCCGGTTTATTGGTGACAGGAGATATTTCATTTTTATATGACAGTAATGGTTTGTGGAATAAATATATTCCGATAGATTTTAAAATTATAGTAATCAATAACGGAGGAGGAGATATTTTTAATTTTATTCCCGGACCTTCCAAAACAAAAGCTTTAAACAATTTTTTTGTTACCGAACATAAATTCAAAGCCAAACATTTGGCTGAAATGTTCGGCTTTGAATATGTTTTGGCAGATAATTTGAGAAATCTAAATACCAAGTTAGATACATTTTTTAAGAACCATCAAGCTCTTCAAATATTGGAAATCGATACATCTGAAGTTAATAATCACCAAATTTTAAAAGACTATTTTTCTTTTTTAAGCAAAACACCGTGATAATATTCCATCATTTTTTGAACATCGCGGGGTTTTTTCAGTTTAAGTTTGTTTTTCTTGACAAACTCTTTCAAATCCTTTCTATTGGCGGGATCATGAAGTGCCTGGAATATTTTTGATTTCTTTAAATCGGTTTTTACAAATATTCCATCTTTATTTTTGATGTAGTATTGTGAAGAGTTATAATATTTATTTTTTTTCCAGTCACCTTGCAGAGTAGAAATACTTTTGCTTCTATTAGTTCTTATTTCTTTGTGATTATTCTTCAGCAAATATGCATCTTTTATTTGGTCGGCAAAAAATTCAAAAAATTTACTTCTAGGTTCCGTATAAAAGTTGTTTTCCGAAATATGCACGTATTTATGCTTATTTTTTTTGTCAAGTAAGATTATTTGTAAAATAGAAGAATCGTCTAACATTACCAGCGGAAAATCTCTAGTAGCATACTTTGAAAATTCATCAGTATAATTTTTGATATACATGATAAAATGATCGTTTGCAGCATCATAATTCACATTTGAGAGCGAATTTTCCGTGCCGTCAAAAAATTTTACGGAACATTTCATCCAATCACTGTAGAACAAGGGACTGCCTAGGGTGTTTTTGACGATAATTTCTCCATCATCAAAAAACACATTTGGCACATCATCCGTTATACCAAAATCTTCGTAGTAATTGCCAGGGGTAACTATACGAATCGCTTGCGCATTAACAACACCAATCTGTGATAAGAAATAGACGAAAATTAAAATAATAAATTTTTTCATAATACATTTTTTAAAGATTAGACAATGGCGAACAAAAATCATTCCGAATGATACTTAAAAATCAAACAAATCTACAAAAATAAATTATAATTTCATATTTTTACACCTGAAAAAAATAAATTATCATGACAAAAAGGAATTGGCAAAGTATAAAATCATATGAAGATATCTTGTTTGAGTACTATGAAGGTATCGCAAAAATAACAATTAACCGTCCGCAGGTTTATAATGCATTCAGACCTGAAACCAACATAGAAATATTGGATGCTTTGGAAATCTGTAGAGAGAAACAGGAAATAGATGTGGTTCTTCTGACCGGAGCGGGAGACAAAGCTTTTTGTTCCGGAGGAGACCAAAACGTAAAAGGAAAAGGTGGCTATATAGGAAAAGACGGGGTGCCGAGGTTGAATGTATTGGATGTTCATAAAAGAATTAGAGAGTTGCCTAAGCCTGTGATTGCTATGGTTAACGGTTACGCTATTGGAGGCGGACACGTATTGCACGTAGTCTGTGATTTGACTATCGCATCTGAAAATGCCCGTTTTGGACAGACGGGACCTAAAGTGGGTAGTTTTGACGGCGGTTTTGGTTCTTCATACCTTGCCAGACATGTCGGACAAAAAAAAGCCAGAGAAATTTGGTTTCTCTGTGACCAATATACGGCGGAAGAAGCTGAAAAAATGGGAATGGTTAACAAAGTGGTTCCTCTGGAACAGCTGGAAGATACAAGTGTTGAATGGTGTCAAAAAATACAAGAAAAAAGTCCGATGGCAATCAGGATGATTAAACGAGCCATGAATGCAGAACTTGACGGGCAAAGAGGCTTGATGGAATTTGCGGGAGATGCTACTCTGATGTTCTATTTGATGGAAGAAGCACAAGAAGGAAAAAATGCTTTTCTGCAAAAGAGAAAGCCTAATTTTAAACAATTTCCAAAATTTCCGTAAGTATTTGAAAATTAGCCATTCATGTATATTGAAAGGATGTTGAAAAAAATCTCAAACCTTGCTGTAAATAATAAATAATTTTGTAAATTTGCACGCTCTTTCTGTAGATGAGATTGGAAAAGAGCCCGAAAAAACAAAGAAAAAACATTAACGACTTTCATTTTAATTTACTTAAAAATCTCAGTTAACAATGAAATACAAAAATTGAATCAGCATGGCTGAAGACAAACAAAAACAAGAAGAGCTTCAAGAAGAAGTGAAGCAAGAAACAGCTCAAGAAGTTGTCAAAGAAGAAAATGTACAACAAGATCCCGAACAATTCTTAAAAGAATTTAACTGGGAAACTTATGAACAAGGCATTGAACCTATCAAAGATGAAAAACTGGTAGAGTTTGAGAAACTAGTCGAAGAAAAATTAAAAGTTCTCGACAACAACGAATTGATTGAAGGTGTTGTAACAAACATTTCTGATCGTGACGTGATTATTGATATTAACTCAAAATCAGAAGGAGTGATTCCCCTCAATGAGTTTCGTTATAATCCTGAATTAAAATTAGGAGACGAAGTAGAGGTGATGGTTGTTCGTCGCGAAGATAAAAACGGTCAGTTGTTGCTTTCTCATAAGAGAGCACGCCAGCTTAAGGCTTGGGCAAGAGTGAATGAAGCTCTTGAAAAAGAAGAAATCGTTAAGGGATATGTGAAAGCAAGAACAAAAGGAGGTATGATTGTAGATGTTTTCGGAATAGAAGCATTTTTGCCGGGGTCTCAAATTGATGTTAAACCTATTCGTGATTATGACCAATATGTAGGAAAGACAATGGAATTCAAAATTGTAAAAATCAATCCTGAATTCAAAAATGTTGTGGTTTCTCACAAAGCGCTTATCGAAGCGGATCTCGAAGAACAAAAACGTGAAATCATTGCTCAATTGGAGCAAGGTCAAGTGATTGAAGGTGTGGTTAAAAATATCACATCATATGGTGTATTTATTGATCTTGGAGGCGTTGACGGTCTAATTCATATCACAGATTTAGCTTGGAAAAGAATTAACCATCCCAGTGAAATAGTCAATATAGACGATACATTAAAAGTTGTAATCCTTGATTTTGACGAGAAAAAATCAAGAATTCAACTTGGTTTGAAACAGCTGGAGCCACATCCTTGGGATAAACTTTCAGAAGATTTGAAAGTAGGAGACAAAGTGAAAGGAAAAGTTTCAGTAATTGCAGATTATGGAGCATTTGTAGAAATTGAGCCGGGTGTTGAAGGTCTGATTCATGTTTCCGAGATGTCTTGGAGTACACATTTAAGATCAGCACAAGATTTTGTCAAAGAAGGAGAAGAAGTAGAAGCAGTTGTGCTTTCTTTGGATCGTGAGGAAAGAAAAATGTCTTTGGGCATCAAACAACTTTCTCCTGATCCTTGGGCAGATATCGATAAAAAATATCCTGTTGGTTCAAAACACAAAGGAACTGTCAGAAACTTCACGAACTTCGGTGCATTTGTCGAGTTAGAGGAAGGTGTTGACGGTTTGATTTATATTTCTGATTTGACATGGAATAAAAAAATCAAACATCCTTCTGATGTAATCAATATCGGTGACGAAGTAGAAGTGATTGTACTCGATGTGGATAAGGACGGAAGAAAATTAAGTTTAGGCTTGAAACAATTGCAAGATAATCCTTGGGATGCTTATGCAGAAAAATTTGCCGTAGGAACACAACACGAAGGTGAAGTAAAAGAAGCTTCAGGAAAAGGCGCAACTGTTGTTTTTGAAAACGGTTTGGAAGCTTTTGCTCCGGGCAGGTTAATCACTAAAGAAGATGGAAACAAACTCAAAAAAGGAGATAAAGTTGAATTTAAAGTAATTGAATTTAACAAAGATTTCCAAAAAATTGTAGTCTCTCATTCCGCTACTTACAAAGAAGATGAAGAGAGAATTGTAAAAGAAGCAAAAGTGAAAATGGACAATGCAGAAAAATCTACTTTAGGTGATTTGGATGTGTTGGCAGATTTGAAAAAAGAAATGGAAGGAGGTGATAAATAATCATCATCTGGTTTTATAGAAATAAAAAAAAACCGAAGCAAAGTGCTTCGGTTTTTTTTGATATATAAATCTTGATTAAGATATGAAAGTTTCTCTTCCTGAAAAATGGAAAGCGGCTTCAATCTCTGCATTCTCGTCACTATCGGAACCATGTATAGCATTTTCTCCGATAGAAGTAGCAAACAGATTTCGAATGGTTCCCGGCGCAGCCTCTGCCGGATTGGTAGAGCCGATAAAAGAACGAAAATCCTCGACAGCATTTTCTTTTTCCAAAACGGCGGCAACGATAGGACTTCTGGTCATAAAGCTAACCAATTCACCAAAGAAAGGTCTTTCTTTGTGAACGGCGTAAAACGCTTCAGCATCTCTTTTCGACATTTGTGTCATTTTCATCGCGACAATTTTAAATCCCGCTTGGCTAATTTTTTCTAATATGGCACCGATGTGTCCGTTTTCAACAGCATCGGGTTTAATCATGGTGAATGTGATGTTTCCTGACATTTTTTTACTGGTTTAATTTTTCTGCAAATATATATAAAAATATTTCTTTGAAAATAACACTTTGAATGTGAAGTAAATTATTTTGAATAAATATTTTTAGTATTTTCGTAGCCTAATCATAATAGAAAATGTCCGAAGAAATTGAACAGCTGAAACAGACCCTTTCCAAGCCTAACAAAATAGCCGTAATCATTCACAGAAATCCTGACGGAGACGCTATGGGAGCAGGTCTGGCACTGAAAGAATACTTATCTAAGAAAGGACATCAAGTCGAGTTGATCTCGCCAAATGAAGTGCCAGACTATTTAAGGTGGCTACCCGATGCCGAAAAAACACTTGTTTTTGATCGAGACAGAAAAACGGTGAAGCAAAAAATTTCAGAAGCAGATTTGTTATTTACTTTAGATTTCAACGATTTTTCCAGAACCGGCAGTCAGATGGAAGAGCTTTTGGAAAAATATATAGACAAGCCCTATGTGATGATAGACCATCATTTGGAACCGAAAGCCTATGCCAAATATAAATTTTCAGATCCGACAAAATCATCTACATCAGAAATGATTTATGAATTTATAGTGAATCTCGGTGGAAAACAAATGATTGATAAGCATATGGCGACCAACCTTTATACGGGCATTATGACAGATACAGGATCGTTCAAGTTTCCTAATACTACTGCCAACACGCACTTGATTGTAGCAGACTTGATGAAAACCGGAATTGATACAAACAAAATACAGATTAGAATATATGATTCTTTTGATTCTGATAAGCTTCATTTGCTGGGTTTGGCATTGAATAAATTAATTTTTATGCCGAAATATAAAACAGCTTATATCGTTCTGTCTAAAGAAGAATTGAATAGATTTAACTATAGGAAAGGAGACACGGAGGGTTTTGTAAATTACGGATTGGCTCTGGAAGACTCAAATTTTGCAGCATTATTTTCTGAAAATGACGATGAAGGCGTTAGGATTTCTTTTCGTTCAAAAGGAAAATTTCCGGCAAATGAATTTGCAAAAAAATATTTTAATGGAGGCGGGCATCTCAATGCAGCCGGAGGCAGGACAAAACAAAGCTTGAATGATGCAGTTCAACTTTTTTTAGATAAATTGCCTGAATTTAAGGATAAACTATTAAATGCAAATGAATAGAAAATATCTGTATATAATTCCGTTGTTGTTATTTTTGTTCAGTTTTTCTTGTAAAAATAACAATCAATCATCCAGAGCTCCTATTTCACACCGGCATAAAGGTGTGGATATGAAATCTGTGAATATGAACAAAGAACTCAATAATAGAGAAGAGACTTATATTGAAAAGATGATTAAAGAAGATTCTTTGCATCAATATATAGATTCTCATCACGGTTTTTGGTATTATTATATCTCGGAAAATGAAAAAGACAATATTTTTCCGAGAGAAGGAGACAAAGTGACGTTGAAATATGAAATTAAGGATTTGAGTGGTAACACAATCTATTCTTTTAATGAAATAGGAGAAAAGATTTATCATGTAGATCATGAAAACTATTTCAGAGGTTTTAGAGAAGCTGTAAAATTGTTGAAAAAAGATGAAGAAGCAGAATTTTTGTTTCCATCAAATGCCGCCTATGGTTATCATGGTGATGAAAAAAAGATAGGGAACAATGTTCCGCTGAAAGTAAAAATAAAAATATTAAAAATTAAAAAAACAAAGTGATTATGAAAAAAATTAGTATGCTGTTACTTGCTGTGATACTTGGCTTGATGAGCTGTAAAACAGCCAAATACAAAGATTTAAGCAACGGAATATATGCAGATATTCAAACCGTAAAAGGAGATATTTTGGTTCAGTTGAGACCGGATAAGGCTCCTGTAACGGTTGCAAGTTTTGTTTCGTTGGCAGAAGGAAATAATCCTTATGTTGAAGACAAGTATAAAGGAAAACCTTTTTATGACGGACTCACATTTCACAGAATTGTGAGCAAAGCTACCGGGGCGAAAAGCGACTTTGTAATTCAAGGAGGCGATCCTTTGGGCACGGGAGAAGGAGGGCCCGGATATCAATTCAAAAATGAAATTTCAGATTTAAAACATATCAAAGGAGCTTTGTCCATGGCAAGAGAAAATAGACCGGGAACCAATGGCAGCCAATTTTTTATCACTTTAGATGCCACACCATTCTTGGATGGACAGTATAGTGTTTTTGGAAATACGATTAAAGGTTTTGAAGTGGTTCAACAAATTAGAAAAGGAGATAAAATAAATAAAATTACAATTATCAGAGTTGGAAAGGATGCCAAAAAATTTGATGCCGTAAAAATATTCAGCGAGTATATGTTGGAAAAAGAAAAAGCAGAAAAAGAAAGACTGGAAAAAAAGAAAAAATTAGCAGCAGATTTAGCCGCTAAAAAGAAAGAAGCCAAAGTTGATCAATCAGGTTTGGGAATTTATGTTGTGAAAAAAGGAACCGGAAAAAAACCAAAAGCAGGAGAAACTGTTCATGTGCATTATACCGGTTATTTGACAGACGGAACAAAATTTGATTCGTCTTATGATAGAAAAAGACCTCTGGTGTTTCAAGTAGGAAAAGGAAATGTTATTGCCGGTTGGGACAAAGGATTAATGGAGTTGAAAGAAGGAGAAAAAGCTGTCTTTTTTATTCCGCATCATCTTGGATATGGAGAGAGAGGTGCCGGAGGGGTTATTCCGCCTAATGCAGATTTAATCTTTGAAGTGGAATTGATAAAAATTGGTAAATAATTTTTTTGTTTTTAATAAAAAAATTATAACTTTATAGTCTCGAACAAATAAATAAAATTATACGATTATGGAACAAAAAAGATATTACTTGAGTGATTTGGAATTCAATTTGGATACTTGGAAAAGAGAATTGAAATTTCACCGTGATGAAATGGATACTTTTCAAGAGAAATTAGAAGAAGTAGCAGCAAGAGTTGAATTGGACAAAGGGGCGATGGTGAAACTGGAGAGTTTTCAAAATAAGATTTTAAGAGAGAGAAAAGTTATATCGGATATTTTACATAAAATCAAAAACAAAAGAATGAATCTGAAAAAGGTAGATATTTTGGAACCTATTGACGGCAGCCTATATAGAGATCAGATTCCTTTGAGAGATGAAATGAAAACTTATATCAGATTACACTATGATTTGAAAGAAGAAATGATGAATTTCTTCACCAAGTGGTTGGACTAACCAAACAATTTATCATAAATTAGCCCTGAGTTTTTTTAGCTTAGGGCTTTTTTTTGATGAAAGCTATATATATTATGTCCGAATCATACAAATTATAGTTACTGATGAAATATATTGATATACATACACACAAATTTCAAAATAAAGATGATATTATCATCGAATTGAAAAGTTATTCAATAGATGAAGATTTGGAATTTATTCCCTTAAAGAAATATACTCTGGGTGTTCACCCTTGGCATATTAGAAAAGACGGACAACGGCAGCTTGAAAAGCTCTCGGAACAAATAACACGGAACAGTATTATGGCAATAGGAGAGTGCGGGCTTGACTTTCAAAAAAAATATTTAGAAAATGTGTCTCAATCGATTCAGAAAAAAGTATTTATAGAACAGACATATCTGGCGGAAAAGCAAAACAAGCCGGTTGTTATTCATTGTGTGAAAGCTTATGATTATATGCTTCAATTAAAAAAGGCGTTTAAACCGAAAATGCCTTGGATTATTCATGGTTTTTCCAAAGGACACCGCTTGGCAAAACAATTGGTTGATGCCGGTTTTTATCTTTCGTTTGGGAATTTGTTGTTAAAAAATAATTCTAACCAAATGGCATTGAAATTTGTTCCATTAGACAGAATTTTTATTGAAACAGACGATAAAGAAGAGCTTGATATTCAACAAGTTTATGCTTGTGCTTCCGAGTTGCTACAAATATCTACAGATGAGCTCAAACAAATCATTTTTAAGAATTATGAAGCTGTTTTTGGCAAGATTAAAAATAGGCAGGAAACGTGAAATAGCCAAGCTTACCTGATTTTAAGTCTTGCATCTACTACAAAAAAATCATTTTCATTTGCAAGTATAGGATTCAGGTCTAATTCGCTGATTTCAGGCAAGGCTTCAACCAACTCTGAAATACGCACAATAATATCGATATATTTTTTTATATCGATGCCTGCTTTTCCGCGAGTGCCTTTCAAGATGGGGTAACTTTGAAGAAGTTTGAGTTGTTTGCTGATTTCGTTGGGAGTGACTGGAGTCAAAATGCTTCGGTAGTCTTTTAATACTTCGATATAAATTCCTCCCATTCCAAACAGGATCAAATGTCCGAATGATTCTTCTTTTTTTGCGCCCACAAAAAGTTCTATGCCTTTTTTTTGTGTTTGAATCAGCACGGCAGAGCTTTTGTCAATTTGCATCAACTCTTTAAAATTTGTTTTCAGCTCATTTTCATTTCTGATATTGAGTCTGACACCACCCACATCAGACTTATGTATGGGACCAACAACTTTCATCACCACCGGATATTTATTTTTTGCAAAATCCACAGCATCTTTAACTCGAATAAAAGTGCCGTCATCCACCATTGGAATTCCTGCAGTCTTGAGTAAAATAGATGTTTTTTCAGGAGAAAGATATCCTTTTTCTTCTTCGAGAATAATTGGTTTTAAGGCATTTGTGTCAATGAGTTTTTCGGTTGGTTGCTCACTTGGTTTTGCTGCATGAAATACCTTTGCAAATGCATTGCCAAACAAGACTTCATCAGGAAAACTGACCAAGCCTTTTTGTTGAAAATAGTCAATTTCATTTTTCACGTTGACCACAGAGGGAAGAATGGGATAAATCGGCTTTTTATTTTTTTTGATATGTTTTGCCAATACATCATAGACATCATAAACTTCAAATAAGCCGGGGCTCCCGAAAATTACACTAACAGCATCAATCTCATCAAATTTATTTTCTACGGTTTCAAGAATATCATCCAGATGTTGCGCTGTTCCGGTAGCCAAAAAATCAATCGGATTTGATACTGAAGAACCGGGATAGAGTTTTTTTAATAATTCATCTGCAACGTTTCCTTTGATTTCCGGAACGATAATATTGTTTTTTTCAAAAGTATCCGTGAGCATTACGGCAGGACCTCCGGCATGTGTGACAATAGCCATCTTGTTTTTTTTTGGCAAGTCATAGCTCATAATTCCACCCAAATAAATCAATTCGTTTCTTCCGTAGGCTCTAATAATTCCGGCCTTTTCAAAAAGAGCATCAACGGCAACATCAGCGCTTGCCAAAGCGCCTGTGTGTGAACTGGCAGCTCTGCTTCCGGCATCAGAACTTCCGGCTTTTACGGCGGCAATTCGGCAGCCTTTTTCAATCAGAGATTGCGCATGCCGGAGGAATTTCATAGGTTTTTTAATACTCTCAATATAAAGTAATTTGGTTTTCGGACTTTTTTTTGTATGAGTATTATCTAAGAACTCCAAAACTTCTTCTACACCAATTTGAGCAGAATTTCCCACGGTCCATACACTGTTAAAAGACAAACCTATTTGCATAGCCGCTTCAATGATGAAAACAGCAGTGGCGCCGGATCCCGAGATCAAGTCTACTCCTTTCGGGTCTAGTTTTGGAACAGGAGAGGTAAAAACTCCTGCATAATTCTGATTGATCAATCCGATATTATTTGGTCCGAGCAGTGTGCCTTGATGTTTTTTGATTTGAGCAACAATTCTTTTTTCCAATTTTTTTCCTGCTTCGTTTTCATCGCTAAAACCGGCAGATATGATGATAAATCCTTTGGTATTTTTTTGTTCGGTAAGTATTTTTACGATTTCTTCTACAAATCTTGCAGCAATGGCAATAATAGCCAAATCAACAGTAGGCAAATCATTGATATTGTTATAGGTGGGGAGACCACGAACCTTATCTTTTTTTTGGTTGACCACAAAGAGTTTTCCTTTGAATCGATGTGCAATCAGATTGTCTAAAATCTTTCCTCCCGGACTATTCAGATTATCTGTTCCGCCAATGACGACAATACTTTTGGGATTGATAAGCTCGGTTGCTATCATAGAATTTTAAAAAAAAATGATTTTGATTAATTGTTTTGCTATAATTTTTCGTAAATTTAGGAAGTAAAAATCAATAATTAAAATTTATTTTCTATGCCGTTTTTTTCGCAAACCGTACAGCACATTCGTTCTTCAGAAATCAGAGATTTAATGAAATTGGCAACACGTCCCGATATGATTTCATTTGCCGGAGGAATGCCAAATAATGATTTGTTTCCGGTTCAAGATGTGGATGATATCATTTTGAATATGGAACCGGATAAGAAAAAAACAGCTTTTCAATATGGTCCCACTTCCGGTTATCCGCCTTTATTGGAGACATTGAAAGAATATTTAAGAAAAAAAGGATTGCCTGTTGATACACACAAACTGATGATTACAACCGGTTCTTTGCAAGCCATAAACATCTTGGGGATGGAATTTATAGATCCGGGTGATTTGGTTTTGACCGAAACCCCGAGTTTTATCGGGGGTATTGCGGTTTTTAAAGCATTTCAGGCAAAAATAAAAGGCATTCCGTTGTTGAGTGACGGTTTGGATTTAGACACTTTATCTGAAATATTAGATCAATATAATCCAAAGATTTTGTATATCATTCCCAATTTTCATAACCCTGCGGGGATTATTTATAGTAAGGAAAAAAGAGAACAACTTTTGGAAATTTTAAAAGGAAGAGATATAATTCTTTTAGAAGATGATGCCTATAATGAACTTTATTTCGATGATGAAACCAAGGCTTTGACCATGCCGGTTATGGCAATGAACACCACTGATGTGGAAATTGTTTATACCGGTTCATTCTCTAAAATATTGGGTCCCGGATTTAGGTTGGGTTGGATGTTGGCATCGCCTGAAATCTATGAAAAAGCACAAGTAATCAAGCAGGGGATTGATGCGTGTAGTCCTAACTTTACGCAAGTCATTGCCAATGAATTTATGGTTCAGGGAAAGTTGGATTATTATTTGAAAAGGATTAGACAGGAGTATGCCAAGAGAAAAACATTGATGCAGCAAGCTTTACAGAAATATATGCCAATCGAGGTGAAATGGAATGAACCTGCGGGTGGTTTCTATTTTTGGTTTGAATTGCCCGAGGGAGTTGACAGCACTGAAATTTTGAAAGAAAGTATCAAAAACGGTGCTGTTTTTGTAACCGGAAAAACCTTTGATCCAATGGCTAAAAAAAATAATAATTTCCGTTTGGCTTTTTCAAATATGGATATTGACCAAATTGATGAAGGTGTCAAAATTATTGCCGATGCTGTTAAGAGCGTTTTGAAGATTGATGAATTGACAAATTGACGGATGATTGCTGCGGTTCTATTTATCCTTACCTTGGTTGACATGTTTATAAAATTATCACTCATTTCAAATTAGAATAGTGACACGATGACTATCATATCAAATATTTTTTCTTCTAATCAAGCTTAGCACAACAATTCCGGACAGAAAAACAAAAGACATCAACAGAATAGCAGCTTTCATCGATCCGGTTATGGCTTCGAGTGCTCCAAAAGAGAATGTTCCCAACACGATGGCAATTTTTTCAGAAAAATCATAGAAACTGAAGAAAGTGGCGTGTTGATGCGTTTCTTTGGGTAACATCTTGGAGTAGGTAGAGCGAGAAAGAGCTTGAATGGAACCCATCACCAAGCCCACAAAAGCACCGAGAATATAGAACTGAATTTCAACGTTCGGATTATTTTTGTTAAGCATATAAGCGCCGAGAGTGATGCCAATCCAAATAACCAGAATAACTTGCAGCGCTCTAATGTTGCCGATAATTCTTGAAATTCTGGAAAACCCCAACGCCCCGACAATTCCAACCAGTTGAATGATTAGAATGAGTGTGATAAGTTTTCCGGCGTCCAGCCCCAGTTCTTTGCTCCCGAAGAGTCCGGCAACATAAAATATTGTCTGTGCGGCAAAACTATATAGAAAGAATGCAGTCAGAAATTTTTTTAGATTTTCATAATTCAATAATTCATAAAAAACACTTTTCAAGCCTTTATAGCCTTTCAATAAATATCCTTTTTGTTTCGGTGGTTTTACATCATAAACATTATTCGGGAGTACATGCAGCGGGTATTGCGCAAAGACAATCCACCATATTCCCACGCTTAGAAAAGAGATTCTGGAAGGAAGTGTGGCATCTGTGATGCCATACCATTGCGGTTGAAGGATCATGGTTAAATTAAAAATCATTAAAATAACAGAACCTATATATCCATATGCAAAACCCATTGCACTGACTTTGTCTTGTTGTTCCGTATGGGCAATTTCCGGTAAGAAAGCGTTATAAAAAACCAGACTCCCCCAAAATCCAATGCTTGCCAAAACACTAAAGGATATGCCCAGCCAGACAGTTTCAGGTCCTTTGAAGAAAAAAAGCATAGCGGTTGAAAATGCGCCCAAATAAGTATAAAATTTCATGAATTGTTTTTTGTTCCCGCTATAATCTGCGATAGAAGAAAGGATGGGAGATAAGAGCGCTACCATCAGAAATGAAAAAGCCAATGCATAGGAATAAAGTTCTGTGTTTTTAAAGGAAAAACTTAAAAAATGCAGAATATCATTACCATTTCTGTTGGTGACTTTTTCAAAAAATATAGGAAAAATAGCAGAGCTGATAACCAAGGCATAGGCTGAGTTTGCCCAATCGTAGAAAGCCCATGCCCGGATAACTTTTTTATCTCCTTTTTCAATTTTCATATAAAAACAAAATCCCCGAAAATTTATTCAGGGATTTCAAAGATATGATTTTTTTTGGATTTATCTAAATCAAAGAATGCTGTATCAATGACTATACACACCGAATTTTCTGGCAATTTTTTTAGCATTGGGTGCCCAAGCCTTTAAATTACCCATTCTTCGTTGGTTAGATGGGTGTGTGCTTAAGAATTCAGGAGGTTGTTGTCCGCCAAGTTTACTCATTTTTACCCAAACTCCTGCACAGGCATCGGGGTTATATCCGGCAACAGCCATTAATATTTGCCCCATCTTATCTGCTTCTGCCTCATGTTTTCTGCTGTATGGCAACATCAATCCCAATGTAGAACCATAGCCATAAATTTGCATCCATTTTTGTTGATCTTGAGGTTTTGCATTTCTAGTAGCAAGCATGGTTAAAACAGCGCCAAGTTGCTGCCCGTAAGCCATGCTCATTCTTTCCGCTCCATGGTTGGCAAGTGCATGCGAAATTTCGTGTCCCATCACTGTAGCAATCTCATCGTCTGTTGTGGTTACTTTAAGCAAGCCGTCATAGTAAACAATTTTTCCTCCCGGCATACAGAAAGCATTCATTTGTTTATCTTTTACCAAGTTGATTTCCCACTTATAGCCCTCCAAATCTTTTTCCCAGCCGTTTTTTTTGTAATACAATTGTGTGGCTTTAATCAAACGGTTCCCGATTCTGTGAATTCTTTCGGTTTGTGTTTGATCGGTTGATGTAGGATGTTCTTGCAAAAAACCGTTGTATTGTGCAAATGATGCCGGAAATATTTGTGAGTTAGGCACCATATTGAATTGGCTTCTTCCTGTCATTTTCACTGTTGAACAGGCAATGACAACAGATGCTAGAATGAGCATCATCAGAATAGTTTTACTAATTTTTTTCATGATAGTATGTTTAATTGTTACAAATATATTAAATATATGTGAGTTGTTAAAATTTAATTTGCATTTTAGGTTCAATATTTCAAGAAAATTATATTTTATATTGTTTTCTTACTCGATCCAAATCTTTTTTGATATCTCTTTCTTTGAGCACTTGTCTTTTGTCATATCTTTTTCTTCCTTTTGCCGTTGCAATTTCCATCTTTGCCCATCCTTTTTCCGTGATAAACATTCTTAGCGGGACAATAGTCATGCCATTTTTGTCCACTTCACGACGCATTTTTTTTAATTCTTTTTTTTGAAGTAAAAGTTTTCGTTCTCTTTTGGGCAAATGATTGTAGTGTGTGCCGTGGCTGTATTCGTTGATATACATATTCACGACAAACAATTCGCCTCGATCGTTGAATTCACAGAAACTATCCGAAAGACTGGCTTTCCCCTCACGAATAGCCTTGATCTCTGTACCTACCAATTGAATTCCGGCAACAAATTTATCAAGGATTTCATAATTGAAACGAGCTTTCTTGTTTCTTATGTTGATATTGTTTTTAAAAACTTTTTTCTTCTGTGACACTTTTTTCTATTTTTTTTGGCTTTTTTTTACTTGTTATTTTGCATGATATAGTCCAAAACTTTTCGCATCAAATGAGCCCTGTCTTTGCCACGAACATTATGTGGGTGTGTTGGATAGAGATAAAAGTCCATTTGAATGCCGTTTTTCACGGCTTCGCGGTGCAAGGCGATATTATGCTGCGGCACAACTACATCATCTTGATAGCCGTGGATGGTCAATAGTTTTCCCTTAAGATTTTTGATTTTGTTGATAACACTTGTTTTTTTGAAGCCTTTTGGATTTTGTTTTTCCGTATCCATATAGCGTTCGCCATACATCACTTCATACCATTTCCAATCGGTGACCGGTCCTCCGGCAACTCCTGTTGTAAACACATCGGGATAAGTGGTCAGGAGAGAGCATGTCATAAATCCGCCGAAACTCCATCCGTGGACAGCAATTCTGTCGTCGTCAACATAGGGCAAAGACTTGAGATATTCCACGCCGTGAATTTGGTCTTTCATTTCCACTACGCCCAATTGTCTGTGAATTACACTTTCAAAAGTAAAGCCTCTGTTTTCAGAACCGTGCCCGTCAAGAGTAAAAACAATATATCCCTGGTCAGCTAACCATGGCATCCAAAGGGGTGCGCCTCCAAGCCATCGGTTTTGAACCAGTTGCGCATGTGGTCCGCCATAAACATAGATCAAAACAGGATATTTTTTATTTGCATCAAAATTTGCAGGTTTAAACATGCGGACATATAGTTTGTCTCCGTATTCTCCTTTGATACTAAACATTTCAGGACTTGGCAAATGATATCCTTTCAAAGGGTTTTCCGCTTCAAATAATCGGTTTTCACTGTATTTACGGGTTTTTCCCAAAGTGATGATTCTCGGTGTTTTTGTATTTGAAAAAATATCGAGATAATTTCTGCCGTTATCACTCAGCATAAAATAATGATAGCCTGATTTTGGTGTTACAGCCTTTATTTTTCCTTTTTTGGTATCTACACGAAACAAATGTTTTTCTCTGGCATCCTGTCCGGTTCCATAGACGTAGGCATATCTTCCTTTGTCTGAAAATCCTAATATATCATTGGTCACCCATTTGTTTTTGGTCAGTTGTTTGATTAGTTTTCCTTTGGTGTTATATTTATACAGATTCATATAACCGTCTCTTTCGCTCAACCAAATAAATTCGTTTTTATTGTTGGGAATAAAAAATGCAGGATGTTCCGGTTCTGTCCATTTTTCGTTTTGTTCTTCAAAAAGTGTTTGTATGAATTCGCCCGTTTGTGCACTATATTTGTTGAACCACATATGATTTTGGTCACGGTTGATTTCTGCAAGATAGATGTATTTTTCATTAGAATCCCAAGTTGTGTTGGTGATATAGTGATTTTTGCCTGCCTTGTTAAACAATTTCAGATAGACGGTTTTTTGCTGTCTCAAATCATAGACGCCCAATCCGGGTTCTTCACTACCGAGACCGTTCATGGGATATTTGATATTCTTGAGCTTGGCAGGTGTTACGGTGATATCCACCAAAGGATAGTCGGCAACATCAGTTTCGTCTTTTTGATAGAAAGCCAACTTATCTCCACTCGGCGACCAGAAAGTTCCGTTGGTGATGCCAAATTCACTTCTGGCAATGGCTTGTCCACTGACAATATTTTTGTTCTCGTTTACGGCTACGGGAATTTGTTCCGATTCGGTATTTGCCAAATATAAATTGTTGTTGATGGTGTAGGCAATACTTTTATTTTTGATATTGAAATCGATGTTTTGCGCTTCTTTCGGATATTTTATTTTTTGAAAGCTTTTGTTGTTATAGTTGTAAAGCACTTTGCTTGCTTCTTCTGAAAACATTAGATATTCATTTGTTGCAGTTTCTATGTAGGGCAAGCGTTTTTTCTCGGGAAAAACTGTTTTGAATTCATTCAAATCAATTTCTTTCAGGTTTTGATTTTCTGCATTTTTAATCAGAATTTTGCCATCTTTCTTATATAGAAAATGATCTGTGTTTTTGATCCATTGCAAATTACTTAGACTTTTTGGATAGAGTCCTTTATAATAGCCTAAAACGGCATCTTCCAAACTGAGTTTTTTTTGTTGGGCAGTTGTGCTAAGGCTTATAAAAATGACCAAGAGATATGCTAAATATTTTTTCATGATAGTGTTTTTAATATGTCGTACAAAGATAGATGATTTCAAAAAGTATTCCTAATCAAGAGACTAAAAACAGAAAGTGAAAAACAGCAAGCAGAAAAATCAAAGTTTAATAGCATTTTCGGGCTATTTTGTATTTGAAAATGATATTGCAATGGCAGAACGGATTGTTCAGAAGCCTAAATCTCTTTCAATTTCTTCAAATTCAATGATGTCAACAGCTTCTTCTTCTGTGGGAGCCACAGAAATAAATTCGGGGAGCTCATCATAAGAATAATCTTCGGTGAGCAGTACCAAAGATTTGTTGGCTCTGAATTGTTCGATTTTTTTTTGATTGCTATGCAAGATATTCAGAAGATTTTCCAAAGGAATATATGCCGTTTCAATTTTAATGATGTAATGTTTATTTGGATTTTTTCTAAAAATGCTTTGCAAAAATCCTTCCAACTTTTCTATACTTTTCGGACGTTCCAATATATATTTTTTTGATGTCATGATTTTAGTGCATTAGTTTGAATATCAGTTCGTTCAAGATGTCTTTGTGTGTCATGTTTCCGGCATCTACACCTTTGCTTTGCATATCGGCTTTGCGTAAATAGCCGATATTTTTAGTCACTTTTTTCATCGGATATATGATGGCTGCCCGTTGATATTCCTGATAAAAATACGGATTTATTTTTAAGGCTCTGGCAACAGAAAATTTGCTTTGGTCGTTCAGACTGTGATAGATAAACAAATCTCTGAAGAAATTATACAACAAAGGCAATATGGATGCAATGGCGTGTTCCTTGGGGTTTGATGAAAAATAATTGATAATATTCTGGGCTTTATGATAGTTGCCCAAGGCAATGGCAGATTTCAACTCAAAATTATTAAATTCTTTGCTGATACCAATATTGATTTCAATGGTTTCAGGAGTGATTCTCGAGTTTTTGGGCAATAACAAGCTTAGTTTATCCAGTTCATTATAGATTTTAGATAAATCTGTGCCGAGAAAATCCAATAACATTTGTGCGCTTTTCAAATCGATTTCATAGCTCATTTCTTTAGCGGTGGATACAATCCAGTTTAAGGTTTCGTTTTCATAGAGCCTTTTTGCTTCGAAATAAACTCCTTTTTCTTGAATCAGCTTAAATATTTTTTTGCGTTTATCAATTTTTTTATATTTATAGTTAAAAACAAGAATGGTATTTTCTGCAGGATTGTTCAGATAGCTTTCAAAAGCATCTGTTTCAGCTTTTTTTCTGAAAAGATGTTGCGCTTCTTTGATGATGATGACTTGTTTGTCTCCAATCATCGGGAATCGGCGGGCTTGCAAAACCAGTTCTTGAACATTTACATCCATGCCATAGAGCAACATTTGATCAAAACTCTTTGCTTCTTCGGGCAAAATATTTTTCTCGATATAATTGCTTATTTTATCAATAAAAAAAGCCTCGTCACCCGATAGGAAATAAACGGGTTTATATTTCTTTTTTTTAAGCTGTTCTATGATTTGATTGACTTCTTTCATCAATTGGTTTTATAAAATTTCTTTCATTTTATCTTGATTTCTAAATTCCTTTGGCAGGATTCAAAAAAAAAATGCAACTTTACATCATGAAAAAATTGAATTTTCCGAGTGTTTCATTCCGATACAAAAATAGGGAAAATAAAACATATATTTTTGATGAAATCAGAAAGGCTTATTATCTGTTGACTCCGGAGGAGTGGGTGCGACAACATTTGATTCATTTTCTGATAGCTGAGAAGCAATATCCAAAGTCATTGATTTCAGTTGAAAAGAAGTTGGATGTCAATGGATTAAACAGAAGATATGATGTGGTTGTGTTTGGCAGAAACATGCAACCTGAAATTTTGGTCGAGTGCAAGTCTCCCGAGCAAAAAATCACTCAAAAAACCTTTGATCAGGCAAGTCAATATAATTGGATTTTGAAAGCGCCCTATTTGTTATTGACAAATGGTTTGAAACACTATATTTGCCAAATGGATTTTGAGCACAACACATACAAATATTTAAAGGAAATACCTGATTTCTCAGGAGAAAAACGAACAAACATTTGAAAATTGCGGTTGTCATATTAAATTGGAACGGAGCCGAATTGTTATCTCGGTTTTTGCCTTCTGTTGTTAAATATTCTGATTTTGCCGATGTCTATGTGATTGACAACGCATCAACAGATGAGTCGATTTCGTTATTGCGAACCGATTTTCCGCATGTAAAAATCATTCAATTGGACAAAAACTACGGCTATGCCGGAGGATACAACAAAGGATTGTCACAAATTGAAGCTGATATTTATGCCTTGGTCAATTCTGACTTGGAAGTTACCAAGCATTGGTTGGAGCCTGTCAGGAGTCACTTTGCCAATAACCCGAAAACAGCCGTTATCCAGCCTAAAATCAAGGATTATAAAGATAAAACCAAGTTTGAATATGCCGGAGCGGCGGGAGGATTCATAGATTTTTTCGGATATCCGTATTGTGACGGCAGAATATTGTTCAAAATAGAAGATGACAAGGGGCAATATGAACAAGAGAAAGAAATTTTTTGGTCGTCGGGAGCTTGTTTGATGGTGAGATCATCTGTTTTTAAAAGCTTGGGAGGCTTTGATGAAAGCTTCTTTGCGCATCAAGAAGAGATAGATTTTTGTTGGCGCGCCCAACATCAATCTCACGACATAAAATATATTCCCGCATCAACGGTCTATCATTTGGGTGGCGCCAGCTTGAGCAACCAAAACCCGTTTAAAACCTATTTGAATTTTAGGAATAATTTGATGATGCTACTGAAAAACTTGCCTTTGCAATTGATTCCGATAGTTATTTTTTCTCGCTTGTTGTTGGACGGATTGGCAGGAATTATGTTTATCTTTCAAGGAAAACCAAGACATAGCTTTGCCATTATCAAAGCACATTTCGGATTCTACAGACGTATTCCGGCAATCTGGAAAAAACGCCCTAAAAAACCTGTTCAAAAGTACTACGGAAGTTTCAGTATTTTCCTGAAATAAAAATAAATAAATAAATATTAAAATAAATGCTTGTATTTCAATATTTAATATTAACTTCGCCACATAATTTTTTAAATCATAAAATGAAAAAAGGAACAGTAAAATTTTTCAATGAGTCCAAAGGTTATGGATTCATTAAAGAGGACGAAACAGAAAACGAATACTTTGTACACGTTTCAGGATTAATCGATGAAATTCGCGAAGGTGACGCTGTTGAGTTTGACCTTAAAGAAGGAAAAAAAGGAATGAATGCAGTTGATGTTAAAGTAATTTAATATACACTGAATAAATTTTTTATTGTGAGAAAACCTACCATTGTGCGTAGGTTTTTTTTATGCTCTTTTTTTGTGATACTTGTGCTTTTCTGCGGAATGGGCAAATGGCATTCCAAATAATTTCTTACTTTTACAGCCCAAACCAAAGAATTTATGAAATCGAACTTCGATTATAAGAAATTAGTTCCGCATTTTGTTGCAATAGGCATTTTTATTTTGATTTCTCTTATCTATTTCAATCCTGTTCTGAAAGGAAAAGTGCTCAATCAAAGCGATGTACTCATGTCAAAAGGCATGGAAAAAGAGCGAATGACTTATCAGAAAAAAGAAGGAAAAAATATTTATTGGACCAATTCAACTTTCGGAGGGATGCCCACTTATGTTTTAGGAACCGGTTTCCCGAATGATTATACGCTGAAATTGCATAAGGCAATAAATTTTTTGCCGAGACCCGCTAATTTTCTGTTTTTATATTTCATCTCATTCTATATTTTGATGTTGGTGATGCGTATGGACTGGAAAATAGCCGTGCTAGGGTCTTTGGCTTTTGGTTTTTCTACATATTATTTGATTATTATCGGCGTAGGGCATTTGGCAAAAGTGCGGGCAATTGCCTATTTTCCGTTGGTGCTGGCAGGAATTCTCTTGGTTTTTGAGCGTAAAAAATATTTTTTAGGATTCATATTAACCACTTTGGCACTATCGCTTGAAATCAATACAAAACACTATCAGATGACTTATTATCTGATGTTTGCCGTGTTGTTTTTAGGACTGTTCTTTTTGATTGAAGCCTATCAAAAAAAAGAAATAAAAATATTCTCAAAAGAATTATTGATATTATTGATTGCCGCTTTTTTGGGATTGAGCACGAATGCCACCAATATTCTGCCATCAAAGGAGTATGTGAAATACAGCATCAGAGGAGAAAACATTTTGAATATCAACCCCGACGGAAGTAAAAAAGAAGCCAAACATGGTTTATCTAAAGATTATATCACCGAATACAGCTATGGCATTGCCGAAACTTTCAATCTGTTGGTGCCTAGGTTTATGGGCGGTTCCAACAGCGAAAATTTAGGTGAAGATTCACATTTGTATAAAGCACTGATTGCCAAAACAGATAAGCGCCAAGCAAAAGACTTTGTTTCAAGCGTGAGCACTTATTGGGGCAAACAACCCATTGTTGCCGCGCCGGCATATATCGGTGCAATCACGATATTTCTTGCCTTTTTAGGGCTTTTGTTCTATAAAGGTATTCATAAAAAATGGATTGTTGCGGCGGTGATTTTCACGCTTCTGTTGTCTTGGGGTAAGAATTTGAGTTTTTTGACAGACTTTTTCATTGACTATGTTCCGATGTATAACAAGTTCAGAGCGGTATCATCTATTCAGGTGATTGTCGAGTTTCTGTTGCCGATATTGGCGGTTCTCGGCTTATACTCATTCATGAAATCAGATTTATCTGTAGAAGAAAAACAAAAGAAATTATATATTGCACTTGGTGGCTTGAGCGGTTTATTGTTGGTGTTCATCCTGCTTGGAAGTGCCATGTTCGACTTTTCAGGGGCTTCGGATACGCTCTTTGCCAAATACGGATTTTTAGATGCCTTGATTGAAGACAGAAAAGCCATGTTGCGCTCAGACAGTATTCGCTCATTGCTTCTGATTCTATTAGCAGGTGGAATTCTGTGGGGCTATTTGAAACAGAAAATTGAATCGGCGGTTTTGGTGCCGGCATTGGCGGTTTTGATTTTGTTTGATTTGGCAGGTGTGGACAGGCGCTATGTGAATGAAGACAGTTTTGTGAATGCAAACTATTATAATCGGTTTTTCAGACCAACCGATGCAGATCAAGAAATTCTGAAAGATAAATCTTATTATCGGGTGATGAATTTGTCGCGTAGTCCGCTCACCGATGGTTTGACTTCTTATTTTCATAAGCAATTGGGTGGATATCATGCTGCAAAGCCACGAAGAATGCAAGATTTGTTCGATTTTTATATGTCCGGAAATATTATGCCCGAATTGTTGAATATGTATAATGTCAAATATCTGATTGTTCCAAACAAGGATAAACAAAGCGTTCAGCTCAATGGAGAAGCCAATGGAAATGCATGGTTTGTAGAAAATTTGAAGTTTGTCAAAGATGAAAATCAAGAAATATTGGAACTCAAAGAAATCGACACCAAGAAAACAGCGGTGCTCAACCTGAAGTATAAAAAAGATTTTCAAACGGCATATAAAAAAGACAGTCTGTCAAGAATTATGCTGAAACAATATCATCCTGAGCGTTTGGTCTATGAATCTGAAAATGAGAACGATGGTTTTGCCGTGTTTTCAGAGAATTTTTATAAAGACGGGTGGTTTGCCGTTGTAGATGGCATCAAAACACAAATTTTCAAAGTGGATTATGCTTTACGCGGCATACATATTCCGGCAGGCAAACATAAGATTGAATTTATGTTTACGCCTCAAGTGGTGAAAACAGGCGGAAAAATTTCATTGATTTCATTTCTGTTGTTTGCTGTTTTTGTTGCAGGCGGTCTATTTTTTCATTATAAAAAACAACACAATTGAAAAAGTTCTCGATTATCATACCAACCTATAACCGTTTGAAATTGTTACAAGAACTCTTGGACAGCATGCTTGTGCAACAATTCAATTGTAAACAATTTGAGTTTTTGGTTATAGACAACAATTCAACCGAAGATGTTGAGAAAGTTGTTATGGATTTCAGACATGCACATCGCAGATTTAACCTTAAATATCATAGGGAGAGTAGGCAAGGGGTTCAATATGCTTGGAACAAAGGAATTGAAATGGCACAAGGGCAATTACTCGTTTTTGTGGATGATGATATCACTTTTCATAAAGACTATTTTCATTTTTTGGAAACTAATTTTCAGGGAGAGATAAAAAATATTGCCGGAGGCGGAAAAGTTGCGCCGGTTTTTGAACACCAAAAACCTGCCTGGATTTCAAAATATGTCATGCCCTATTTTGCCGAGATCAACTTGGGAGAAAAAACCAATTTTCCGAAAAAGAAAAACCCTTTGGCTGCCAATATGCTTATTTCAAAAGATGTGTTTGAACGAGCGGGCAAATTTAATACTGAAAAATATAACGAGAAAAATCTGATTACACCGGGAACCTTTGAAGGTGATTTGTTTAGGAGAATTGCCAGACTGAACATTCCGATTTATTATTTTGGCGATTTGGTGGTATGGCACCTGATATCCAAAGAAAAAATATCGAAATCTCATATCAAATCTCAAGCAATTGAATTGGGAAAAACCTATAGAGAAATGTATAAAACAAAAGGGCAACACGCCTATTTTTATGCCTTGTTGCGCAACTTGCTGAAATGGATTGCCGCCTGCGTGCTTTCGCTCTATTATATTGTCACCACCCAATGGGAAAAAGCATCTATGTTGTTTAAACTTCGCTATTGGAAAACCAAAGGCTTGCTGAATTTCTAAAGCTTGATGTAAACTTGTAACTTCTCGGACAAATTCCGGATTTCAACAAATCTTGACTGTAAAACTTATAATTATTTTGATATCTTTTTCTATAGGTAATTTCTTTAACATTTTATATTCCTTTTGTGAAGTTTTCTTTACAAAGACAATTTGACGATGATAAAAATTCTATATTTTCTTATAGGGTGGGGGTACTTTCGGTATGCGATATAATCGGGGGGTTATTCCGTGCTAATTTCCAAAATATTCTTATTGGTATACTTTTTTTTCAGTTCCTTACGTTTTGTTTTCATTCTACTTTCAATTTTATCTATATCTAAATCTCCTTTTTGGTATTGTATTTCCAAACCTATTAAGGTTATTAATTCAGATAATAATTGTTCGTATGTTTCAACCATTTGGTAGTTCGCTAATTTTTTCAAGTTTATCAATCCTGTGTAAATTTGGCTATGGGAATATTCCGACATATTCTTAGATATAATTTCGTTTGTTATAATAGTTTCTAACAGATATGGAAAAGGAATTGGATTATTTTCCTTCATTTGAGATATTTTTTCATTATTGTTATTAATAGTATCTTTTTCGAGTTCTTTGACTGTTCTGACTAATATTTGGCTATAAGCTTTTGTGTCAGTTAATATCAATCTTGACGTATTCAGAAGTTTAATTGTATCTTCTTTTTCTTTTTTCCGTATTCCTGAATTTGTCAAGAATATTGCAATAAATACACCTGCCAAAGTTGCAATCAGAGTTAAAATAAAAGACCTTAATTCTGATTTTGATATTCTTAATTTTTTGAAATTCAACTTCATATCTTCTTTAAAAACTGATTTTTGTCAAATGCACTACAACGCCCTGCTAAACGCAGTTCCGGTTTACAAACAAAGATACAATAAATTTATATAAGCATAATTTAAAATAAAAGACCCACGCTATTGTTTTGTGATTTTAAATTATGCTTTGTCAATTAGCGCAATATCACCGGATTCTGACAAACCGAATTGTTTTGTTTAAACCTACTAGGTTTATTTCAATTAACGATGCTAGAAGTTAATTAAGGATAAGTAAACGCTAGGGTTTAAAGTTGCAAATTTTGCGGTGGTAGAGGTTTTTGGTACGCGATATAATCGTGCACCGGCGGGAGCTGGCTTTTTATATTTTTACAAATTCTCTGAAATTACTTCTGTCAATTACTTTACTTTCGGCGTTATATGCTTCAATAAAAGTCTTTGGCAATCGTGCTTTTTTCCTGTTATTCCATTTAAATTCATATCCATATATTTTCCCGCTGTGTTCTTCTACAAAATCTACTTCTTGTTGCTGTCTGGTTCTCCAAAAATAAATGCGTGCAAGACTCTGTTTATATTCAATTTGTTTTATTCTCTCCGAAATCAAAAAGTTTTCCCACAAAGCCCCTTTATCTGCCCTTAACTCAAGATGATTAAAATTTCCTATCAGCATATTGCGAATACCGTTATCATAGAAATATATTTTCTTATTCATTTTTATTTCGTTGCGAAGATTGCGGCTAAAACTTCCTAACTTAAAAATTATAAATCCTTTTTGAAGAATATCAATGTATTTACTTACGGTATTTTTGTCAACATTTACAATTTGTGCCAATTCGGAATAGTTTACTTCACTTCCTACTTGCAAGGCTAATGCCTGAACCAATTTATCCAATATTTCGGGCTTTTGTATATTGGCAAATGAAAGAATGTCTTTATACAGATAACTATTCACTAAATTTCTTAGTACACCGACTTCATCATCAGGATGGTTTAAAACGTCCGGGTAAAGACCGTATAACAATCTATTTTCAAGTTGTTGCTCAGAATATAAATATCCGTGGTGTTTTTCATATTCTTCCCACGAAATAGGAAATAACCGATATTCCCATTTTCGACCTGTTAAAGGTTCGTTTATTTGGTTGGATAAATCAAAAGAAGATGAACCACTTGTAAATAATTGAACGTCCTTAAACCTGTCTGTAATTATTTTCATTGTAAGTCCAATACCTTTTATTCTTTGGGCTTCATCAATGAAAACATATTTATACTTGCCCAAAATTGAACGAATTTGTTCGGTATTAGGTTCTGTCAATAAAGTTCTTGTTCTTGGGTCGTCCCCATCAAGTAACAGATAGTCTTTGTCTTTCAGGATTTTTTCTATCAAAGTTGTTTTTCCAACTTGTCTTGGTCCCATTAAAACAACTGCTTTTCCTGACCCAACTTTATTTTCTATTTCCTTTTCTAGATATCTTATGTACATATTTTTTCTTGCAAAGATAATATTTTTGTTAATAGATTCACCAAATGTTATGTTATTTAGTGAATATTCTCACGTGAAATAATATATTCATGTGAATCTTTATTTTTCTTAAGCTTCCAACTAACGTCAAATTTAGTTGTTGATTATCAGTTGTTTATATTTATTCAATTTCATTCATTAATTCGCTTTATTTTCCTTTTTTCTCCCTTCGTTAGCTAAAATATTCAACGGAATTTTTCAGTAGTGGGATTATGCACAACGATCTGCTAAACGCAGTTCTACTTTGCGAACGAAGATACAATAAATTATGCTTTGTCAATTAGCGGCTCCAATATCATCGGATTCTGACAAACCGGATTGTTTTGTTTAAACCTACTAGGTTTTTGAGACTTAGTAGGTTTATTTCAATTAATGACACCAAAAGTTAATTAAGGATAAGTAAACGCTAGGGTTTAAAGTTGTAAATTTTGCGGTGGTAGAGGCTTTTGGTACGCGATATAATCGTGCACCGGCGGGGTATTACCATAATGTCACACTTTTATAGCTTCATATTCTTGTTCAGTTAAACTAAACTCAGGGTCTATTAATTTTACTTCTTCATAAGTAAGCTGGTAGAGTTTGTAAACCATATTGTCTATTTCTTGTACTAAAGTGACGGTGTTTTTGCCTTTTGCTTTTAGCTCTTTAATATTTTTAACTATATCCTCAAAGGGCTTTTGCTTTTCTTTTGTGATATTTTTTATTGGAACAGTAACCATTTTATTATAATCCAGTTTTGCTCTACCTTTTGCTTTAGCGTCTCCGTAAGCAACAAATTTTATTTGTTTGAACCACTTAAATAATTTTGAATTTAAGAAACAAAATAAATACTTATTGCCTGATACAATCATATAACACGAATTATTGATATAGCGTCCTTCAGTATCTAAATAGAATTCGTGATTTTTAGCTGTGTGCATATAGATAATCTTTTCTTTTTCAAATTCATTGTAATAGTTACAAGCTCTTAAATTCCACCATTTTTCCCCTTGGTCTTGTCTTTTTATTAATGGTTTCTCGTGTTGAACTAAATATTTGTATGCACTTGGATATTCGTTTTTAACATCTAAATCATAACCTGTTGCTAAAAAAAAACGTTTTTC